>Ga0209396_1002619_pt1 | contig 18699 bp, 16 predicted proteins | sample GOMGulsemesocosm_6_FD_184638 | JGI IMG/M metagenome (GOLD analysis project Ga0209396, IMG submission 184638) | Methane-oxidizing microbial communities from mesocosms in the Gulf of Mexico - GOM8C Gulf of Mexico (SPAdes) (version 2) | ecosystem: Environmental > Aquatic > Marine > Cold seeps...
TCAATATTGAGTACCCAGCTTTGCGAGCGACTTGAGAGTAAAATAGTATCGTCGTGCGCATCGTAAAAAAGCGCATTGGAATGAGTCCAATCTTTTTGCCCATTATTAACTCGATTTGCCAATACGCCCGGGAAACGCCCTGTATCCATATGTTCAACTGACGACCACTGCCAAACAGTATTACCTTGTGCATCTAACTCAATAATTTTATCGCCTTTAATTTGTTCATTATTGATTGTGATCACTTCAGTAGTCAGAACTAATAAATTACCATTACTTAATAAGTTCACATCATGATGATATATCGGCAAGTCATAGGTTTGTAAAATCTGCCCTTTGGTATCAATGATCCAAACAACACGTGTGAGCAATAACATTAATCTACCATCACCTAAAGACTTCACAACAGGAGATGCAGACATTGGGATATTATCGCCGTGTAAATACCATACATACTCGCCTGCTTCATCTACACCATAAAACGTAGATGCACCTTCGGTAGCTGCAAAAAAAGTAATTCCACCTAAACTATTTGACTCGTTTGTTAATACTTCAACTAAAGGTGCGTCTGCTGGTAATTCTCCTGTTGTATGTGCTACTAAATCCGTTTCAGAGACTAGATTATTACTATCTGTAATGATGGCCTTTAAGCTATATTGAGTATTTGCACGCATACCTATTATGGTGAAAATGTGCTCTTTCCCTAACTCACTTTTTAGGGTTTGTTTAGTATCTGTATTTTCTGAACTAAATTCGATGCTGACTTGAGCGTTTTCTTGGGTGGTTACGCTGGCTATCGCCATTAAGTTATTTTCACTATGGGCAACTACACTTAAACTGGTATCAGAACCTGGTGTTTCATCATCCTCTCCAGTGTCACTTCCCGTACCATTGCCTGAGCCATCATCAACAATTGGATCTATAACATCTATTACCTGCTCGGAAGATGAACTACCTCCTCCACAAGCACCAATTAAAAATAATAATGCAAATAAAAATGACATTCTATAATCATCTGAAAATTTCTTAATTGAGATTTGAGACAAAATTGTTCCCCTAACTTACTTGCATATATTCAATTTAAGTAAATACTTTTTTAGAAAAATAAACCTAGCTTAATATTACAAACGCTTAAGGAATGACTTGGTTGACATATACAAACAATTTAGCTGAACTTTTATAAAACAACCTGATTTCAATGTTACACCCCACAAAAATAAATAATTTTCTTCATGGTGTTTAAATATAAACATAGACTTGCTACAATTAAAAACTTATAACTCACTAATAATAAAGAACAAATACAATAATTATTACTATAGTGCTAGCTAATAAACTAACAAGGAAGGCCCATGATAAAGATATTACCAATTGTACTTTTATTGCCATTTTTAAGTTTGAATGCAAAAACGATAAATGCCGATGTAAATATTACTCATATTACACCGATAAAAGAAAATGCAATTTGGACTCGTAAAAAGCAAGTAACTCCCATGTACCCTATTGAATTAGCACACTCAGGTATTGCTGGTTGCGGTATATTTAAAGTGCTTGTAAATGAGCAAGGCAAAACAGATTCAGTTGAACTTATAACAAGCATACCTAAAAAATCTATTTTTAAGCCAAGTAAAAAGGTTATTAAAAAATGGAAATGGGTCCAAGCAGCAAATACTGTCGCTAAAGCTGAAGAAAAAACGATTCGACTTGATTATTGTATTGAAGGGAAAAATCTTGAGGAAGTACAAAGTAATTGTAAAAAACAAGCAAAGTTAAGTTGCAGTGCTTAATTCAGTTTTTAAGAAGATAAAGGGAAATGAACAAGCTTTCCCTTTTTTATATGCATGTTTAGTAACTATTTAATATTCGAGTAACTGAGCCACATATTTCAGCTCGCCTTGCCCCTGTCACTTGAGGATCATTACCTGAGAGTCGGTTCAAACATCTATGTGCTAACCAAGCAAAAGCCATGGCTTCCATAAAATCACCACTTATACCCACGTCATCTGTAACTTTTACCTGCCAACCAGGTAATGACGATTGTATATATTGCATGATTGCATTATTTTTTGCACCACCACCACAGACTAAAAGACTGCCATGGGGTAAGTGATTAATCGCTTTAATTATAGGTTCGCAAGTTAAGATCACTAGCGTCGCCATAATATCTTCATCAGATATTAGATGTTTAAAATAACTCAATTTTTGCTCTAACCAATCTAAGTTAAACAATTCACGTCCAGTACTTTTTGGTGCAGGTAAATCAAAGTAAGGTTCACACACAAGTAACTCTAATAATTCATAATTGCATTTTCCTTGAGATGATAAGTCACCATTTTCATCAAATCGCTTACCAGATACTTTAGCGATCCAACTATCAAGTAGTACATTCCCAGGCCCAGTATCAAAGCCTTTTAAAGGCGATGGATTAACTATTGAAATATTGGCTATACCACCTATATTTAAAAACACTAAAGACTCATTATTAACAGATGTCATTTGAGATACTAACCCTTGATGAAACAAAGGTACTAATGGCGCACCTTGGCCGCCTAAAGCAATATCCATTGATCTAAAATCTGTCACAGTTGTTATATTGGTATTTACAGCTATTTTTGCAGCGTCAACCAATTGCATTGAAAACGGATCATTGCCTGTAGGTTGATGAAATACAGTTTGTCCATGGCAACCTATGGCAATTATTTGGTCTGACTCTATATTTTTATTTTTTAGAAATGATTTAACTGCATCAGCATAAGCCAAACTTAATTGCCCAGTGATCTCACCTAAATTTTGGAGCGATGTGGTTTGTGTTTCACATAGAGTCAGCACTTTTTCACGCAATGTATTATCAAAAGGAAATTCTTCCCCTTCAATGAAAGTGGTTTTATTGTCATTTTTAGAAATTGATACCAAAGCGATATCTATACCATCAAGACTTGTTCCTGACATTATGCCTAAATAATATTGGTTTAAAGAAGTATCTGTTGTATTGGTAATTTTCATATAAAATAACAATCTCAAAGCAAGCGATAAATTTAAATCTGATTTAGATTTTAGCCACTTTATGGTTTTAAAAACAGGACTTTAAATGTCAGTTGTATATGAAAATAAAATAAAGCATCAAAATGTACCTTTAAAAGTACAAATTGCACAAAAATTAATGATCGATTTACGTTTTTATAATGATGAACCCATCTCTAAAATAAATGAACGTAAACCATTAACCACACTACCTCAGTCAATTAAAACTTTTATAAGTGAAAGTCACCTAGGTGGCGTTATTTTATTTTCAGACAATTTAGAAAACCCGAAGCAAATCATCCAACTTAATCACGACTTACAGCAGGCAGCTTCTAATTCTCAATTTAAATTCCCTTTACTTATTTCAGTCGATCAAGAAGGTGGCCGCGTATTTAGGACCAACCGTCAAGATACCACTTCATTTACCGGAAACATGTCAATTGGCGCAACTTATGCTAGACATGGCTGCGAATATGCGACTAAAGTGGCTGATGTAATAGGAAGTGAGCTAAACACCTTAGGGTTCAATGTAAACCATGCACCGACCATAGATGTAAATGCTAACCCTAATAACCCAGTTATAAATGTACGTTCTTTTGATGAAAAGCCAGAAGTTGTGTCCAAACTTGGGTTAGCTCAAGTTAATGCCTTTCAAAAAAATATCATTAGTACTATCAAACATTATCCTGGTCATGGTGATACCGATGTTGATAGCCATACCGGATTACCTATCGTTACCCATGATATTAATACAATTTACAAAATGGATATCGCACCATTTAAATATATTATTGAAAACTCAAACCCTGCGATGATAATGACCGCACATATACAATATCCCGCTTTAGATAATAGCGAATTTATAGCAAAGTCTGGCGCTAAAATGCTTAAACCAGCCACAATGTCACGTATTATGATAAATGATATTTTGCGCGATAAATTAGGTTATCAAGGCGTTGTGATCACTGATGCTTTAGATATGGCCGGTATAGCTGACTTTTTTACCGAACATGATGCCGTCATTAATACCTTTAAAGCAGGTGTTGATATTGCGTTAATGCCAATCAAAATCAGAACCCCTCAAGATTTTATAAAGTTAGAAGAACTGATAAATACCATAGTCACCGCAATAGAAAAACAAGAGCTCAATAAACAAGAAATTAAAAACTCTTTTAGTCGCATTCAAAAACTTAAAACTGATTATAAATTAGATAAATCATTTTCTATTGATATAACTAATTCAATACATAAATCAAAAACACAACTTACCTCTGCACGAAGCCGAGAAATAGAGCAACAACTTGCAGATGATTCCATTACTTTAGTTGAGAGTAATCGTAATATTTTACCTATCAAAGCCAATCAAATAATTCATTTGATCATGCCAGATAAAACAAAATGTATTGCGCTGAAGGAGATGCTAAAGATACATTTAGGGAAAGATACGTGTATTTCTTATACGAATATGCACAACTATGATTTTAAGGATACTGAGTGTCTGATTAAAAATGCAGATACCGTGATCGCAAGCCATATTTCTCCTAAACAAAGTGCTGTAGAAATGGGAGGAATGGATGATTTAACTGCAAATGTGAAAATTAGTGAAAATGTAGCAGGCCCTCAGTCTATATATAATCTACTAAAACTTGCCAAACAACATAATAAACAAACCGTTTTTGTTAGCCTAAGAACACCTTACGAAATATCTCAATTTAAAGAAGTCGCAGATATGAATTTCGCAACATACGCATATAATACTTATATTGACTCCGATTCAAATATAATAAAAAGCCCGGCATTATATGCTTTAAGTAAAGTATTAACAGGGAACACATCAGCAAAGGGTGTTTTACCTGTTACCGTTAAAATATAATTCAGACAAAAAAAGCCCGAATAAATCGGGCTTAAAAATCAGGGGAATAACGAAAAATAAATAATTTAAAATTAGTGCTGTGCTAAATCCTCTTTACCAATTTGAATTTGACGAGGTTTAAGCGCTTCTGGTATTTCTCGTTCTAAATCTATATATAACAATCCATTTTCAATATTTGCAGATAATACCTTAACGTGATCACCTAATTGAAATGATTTTTCAAAGTTTTGTATTGTAAGTCCTTGATGAACAAACTCAGAGCCTACTTGTTCAACCAATGCTTGTGTACCTACGACTTTTAAAGCTTTATTTTGAGATTCAATATTCAATTCTGATTCTGTGAAACCAGCGACAGCCATAGTGATACGATATTTATTATCATCAAAAGACTCTATGTTGTATGGTATGGAATTTGGTTTTTTTTCATTTTGTTTAACTGTATCAATTAAAGAAGTTAATTGATCAAAGCCGATGAATGAACGGTTTAATGGAGCAAAGTTTACTGTACGCATAATATTATCCTCATTGAGCGATATATACCAATTCCAATAAATGCGTAATCAATCTAAATGGTCTAAATATACAATAGCTGCGTTGCTTTCAATCCCAATAGCCTGCTATTGGTCAATCAAGCGCCTTGCTCTTGAAAATTTATCCTAATTTATATTAGATCACTAACTTAATAGAATTGGTATTATTTGTGCCCTTCATAATGAACGAGCATTTAGTTTACGATTTTTATAGCAAGGACCCGGTTGGCATCCTCATTTATTGAAACTGCATATCATTATGCAGCTTCTATTTTCTGATATTTAAAAAGCGATTAGCTATCTAATAGAGTATTAGTACCTATATGTACTTGGCGTGGTTTCATTGCTTCTGGCACTTCTCTTTCTAAATCGATATATAACAAACCATTTTCGATATCTGCTGTAATCACTTTTACATGGTCGCTAAGCTGAAATTTACGCTCGAAGTTACGCTGGGCAATACCTTGATGAATAAAGTTACGTTCAACCTCAGCTTGCTTTGTCTTAGTACCAGTTACGGTTAAGTTATTATTTTCAGATTCGATTGATAATTCTGATTCGGTAAATCCCGCTACAGCCATGGTAATACGGTATTTATTCTCTTGAACCTGCTCTATATTATAACGAGGGAAAGCTGATTTATTTTCACTGCTATTTGCAGAGTCTATTAAAGAAGTTAATTGATCAAAGCCGATGAATGAACGGTTTAGTGGAGCAAAGTTTACTGTACGCATAATATTATCCTCATTGAGCGATATTGTTTTGTGCTCTTCATAATGAACGAGCATTAGGTTTACTACTGTTTATTTAAATTGACCCTTTCGGCATCCAATTTACTTTGAAACTACAGCTAATGATGCAGTTTCATTTTTATTAAATATTTTTTATTATAAAGTGACTAACTTTCTAATAATTTACCACTGCCGATTTTTATTTGGCGAGGTTTCATTGCTTCTGGTACTTCTCTTTCTAAATCAATATGAAGTAAGCCATTTTCTATATCAGCGCCAATCACTTTAACATGGTCGCCTAGTTGAAATTTACGTTCAAAATTGCGTTCTGCGATACCTTGATGAATAAAATTACGTTCAATCTTTGATTTATTCGCTTTAGTACCGGTTATTTTTAAAGTATTATTTTCTGACTCTATTGCGAGTTCTGATTCAGTGAATCCTGCAACAGCCATGGTAATTCGGTATTTATTTTCTTCTATTAGTTCAATATTATAAGGGGGAAAACCTGATTGCTTTTCGTTACGATTTGCAGCATCTATTAAAGAAGCTAAATGATCAAAGCCGATGAATGAACGGTGAAGTGGTGAAAAATCTACTGTACGCATAATATTATCCTCATTGAGCGATATTGATAATTCAACATTGAATTATCTTAAGTTTTGCCCTTCATAATGAACGAGCGTTTTAAGTGTTATCTATAAACTTAGAAACACATAAATTAATAGTTTGGTTGGAACTATGTTTACTTTATTACTATGGGACCCTGTCGGCGTCCTCTACTTAAATATATATGGATGAAAAAATAACTTTCAAGGGGATATAGTAAAAAATTAAATTTTTCTTAAAAAATCATCTTTATTAACGTAAAATGATTTCTTGTACTAAATTAACAACGCTAAGTAGAAAGAACTAAACTATATGAAGACACCGAAACGGATCCAACCTTTAGTTGATGAAGGCCTAGTAGACGAAGTTATCAGCCAACTAATGAGTGGCAAAGAAGCAACTGTATATGCTGTACGTTGTGGTGATGAAATACGTTGCGCTAAGGTTTATAAAGAAGCAATTCAGCGCAGTTTTAAAAAAGCAGCGCAATATAACGAAGGACGAAAAGTAAGAAGTAGTCGTCGTGCACGTGCTATGGAAAAAGGCTCTAAATTCGGTAGAAAACAACAAGAAGAAATTTGGCAAAATGCCGAAGTCGACGCCTTATATAAAGTAGCTGAAGCTGGTGTACGCGTGCCAGAACCATTTGGTTGCTATGATGGTGTTTTATTAATGGAATTAATCACCGACGAAGATGGTGATGTTGCACCACGCTTAAATGACGTAGAAATGCCTGCAGAGCAAGCCATTGAAGATCATCAAATAGTAATGACTTATGTTATGCGCATGTTGTGTGTAGGCTTAGTTCATGGTGATTTATCTGAGTTTAATGTACTGGTTGATGAATATGGACCTGTGATCATAGACTTACCACAAGCAGTAGATGCCGCAGCAAATAATAACGCCAAAGCCATGCTTAAACGTGATGTACAAAACATGACTAATTATTACAGTCAATTTGCACCTGAACTTGCAAAAACACATTATGCAGAAGAAATGTGGGCACAATTTGAAGCGGGTGATTTACATGCCGAATATGAACTAACAGGCCAATTTGAACATAGTACTAAAAAGGCAAATGTGGGTTCAGTATTAGATGAAATTAAAGCTGCCTTTGAAGAAATGCAAGATAGAGAAGAAGCAATTGCAGCCAGTTTAGAAGATTAGTCTTGATATTTTTTTAAAATAGCTTCAAAAGCCTGCTCTTTTTGTAACGAAATAAAAGCAGCTTCGAGCTTTTCAACTAATGCTTCGTTGACTGTTTTTTGGCTCAATGCAAAATAAACAGGATTAGTGTGGATCACAAAAGGGTTCACCACAATATCCTTAAATTCAGGGTTATGCTTTGATTGATATAATATATTAGACTTCTCTTCTAAAAAACCGCTGATCCGCTTATTTCGTAATAAATAAAGCTTCACATCATTATTTGGAATGCTCACAAAATGGATATCTGAGTAGGGATCTGATTCAAATAAGGCTTCAAAATCGTCGCCATAATAAGCACCTCTTTGTATCGCAATTGGTTTTGGTAATTTTTTGAGTTCATCTAATTTTTCAATAAAAAAGGCCTCTGATGCCAACGTAGCTAACACAATTGTTTCTTGTCTATGAGGGCCAATAAAATGAGCAAACTGTTTTCTTCTCTGTGTATCGGATACACCTAGCATCATATCTACTTGGCCTTTTTCCAATAAATCTAGCGCTCTACCCCAAGCCATATCAACAAAGCGATATTTACAACCAGCTTTATCCAATAATACCTTTGCAAAATCGACATCCATACCGTACCACTGCATTTTATCACTCACTTTTTTAGGTGAGTAATGCTCATAACGAACCGTTAATTCACACGCAAAAATCGGCACGGTTAATAGATACAAGATAAAAGCGAAAAATACAGTTTTCATTAAATTAAAACTTAAGCATTTATATATTATATTAATCTTAGTTCAGATTTTTAAGCGCATCAGAGTATATTACTAATATAATTAATTTGGTTAAGAATATATTTAGGGGTTTGGCGGTCATTATCACTTACACTCATCATCTATAATTTATGGAGAAGACGTTTGAGAAGTATCATAATACAAATTTTCGCTGCAATTGTTATTTTTAATCTTATAAGCATGTTTAAAGAATCATCTTTATTAGATGCATCAGGAGAACTTCCAGCACCTTACTTCTCCTTACCTGTGCTCGATACTTTAGAAGAAAACACATCAAATAACGAAGTAAACAGAATTGATTTAAGTGATTTAAAAAATCAAAAAACGATAGTTTACTTTTTTGCACCTTGGTGCACTATTTGTAAAATAAGCATGCCTAATCTTCAAAATAAAGTAACTGACGGCTCACTCAACGCCATTGGAATTGCTCTAGATTTTGATAATTCAAAACAAGTTAAAAAATTCACAAATGATTTAGACATTACTTTCCCTGTGCTGTTGGGTAATCATCAAATAAGGCAAAACTACCAAATAGAGGCTTACCCCACTTATTATGTAATTGATGAAAACTTAAAATTATCAGCACGTTCTATGGGCTATTCAACCGAACTAGGCCTAACAATACGCGGTAGCTAATAAAAAGGGGTCGGAGTTAATTAAAGTAACATCATTATTTACATGAACAATGCGTATCAATTTAGATGATAGAAATCACGGATAATCAAAGGTTTCGGGCATAATTTATAGGAATTAATAATGGCTTCAGTTAATTTTTGCAAAAAAAAATTATTAATTAACTCCGACCCCTTTTTTTATTTTATACTCTATTTTTATTCTTCATAGTTTGTGTTCATGCAATTAAAGCGTTATTGGCTTAGTAAGATTTTCATTAAAAATCATGTTTCATTACAGGTAAGTCACCAAGGTATTTTACTTGATAATACCCTTATGAATTGGTCTGAGATTGAGACATTTCCACATATTGAATCTCATTTCTTTTTTTGTAGTCTAAACTGGCAAGCAAATAGCCTCCAGTATCACTTTAACTGGTTATCAAAAAAAGACTCTTTGAATGCATTAAACGAAATTGTTGGGCATTGGGCAAAAATAAAACGAACACCATTAATTCATTTAGCTAATTCAATAAATGTTAAAATGAGTAAAGGTTATTTACGTAAAGATACTTTTGCCAATATTCAGAAAAAATCAATTTCTCAACTCAGTCAATGGCCTAAAGATATTGAGTTATTCTCTTTTAATGAAGCAATTTATAAGTCACTACAGTTTTTACAACTCATCGTATCCTGGAATGAAAAACACCTAATTTCATTTCAAACGAATTATATAGAAAAACAACAAAGTAGTTATCAAGATTATTTTCAATCAATTGAGTCCAACCCTTTAACCAATAAACAGCAAATTGCATGTATTACTGATGAACAAAACAATTTGATTTTAGCTGGTGCTGGTACGGGTAAAACAAGTACTATGATAGGACGTGTGGGCTATTTATTAAAAAGTAACCAAGCAACTGAATCTGATTTTCTACTTCTCGCTTTTGGTACACAAGCCGCAGAGGAAATGAAGCAACGAATAAATAATAAATTAGCGATTCAATCGGTAAAAATTAATACCTTTCATAGTTTAGGCCTCAATATTATTACTTCAGTTGAATCTAAAGCTCCAAATATAAGCGAGCTTGCTGCGGATGAAACCTCTAAACAAAACTGGATTCAGTTAGAATTCAAACAATTATTGACTCAACGCGATTTTGAGCTAAAAGTACAACATTACTGCGATACTTACCTTAACTCTAAGAAAGCGTTAGATAGTAATATAGCTGAGATATCTAAGAATTTGAGTCAACTAATTGGTTTATATAAACTGGGTTTATTTGATAAAAAACAATTACAACAACGTCTCTCGCAACACCATAATCAAAAAAGAATAAAAGCTGAGCTTGAATTATTATCACCCATTTACCAGATTTATCAAAAGTACCTTTTAGATAATAATGAAATTGATTTTGAAGACATGATCATCAAAGCAATACAATATGTTGAAACAAACCAGTTTAAATCAACCTGGAAACATATTTTAGTTGATGAGTTTCAAGATATTTCTGAACCAAGAGCTAAATTAATCAAGGCCTTACAAAAACAAGTATCAGGGGCATCCCTTTTTTGTGTTGGAGATGATTGGCAAGCAATTTATAGGTTTACGGGAGCTGATGTAAATTTAACAACGCAATTTTCACATTACTTTGGCGCAACTCAAATTACAGCTTTAGATAAGACCTTTAGATTCAACAATAGCATAAATGATATCGCAAGCCGGTTCATAATGAAAAATCCAACCCAGCTGAACAAAAAGATGCTCACCCATAGTCAAGTAAATCAAGCCAAGGTAGCCCTGTACCATGGAGATGATGAAGGAACACTCAATAGTGTATTAGCTGAAATTAATTGTCAGGCTACATCGCCCCAATCAATTTATATTCTAGCCCGATATAAATTTAACTTACCAAATAAAACTCGCTTAAATCAGTTCAATGCAAAGCATGAAAATTTAGATATAAAAGCAGTCACCTTTCATGCAAGTAAGGGTAAAGAGTCAGATCAAGTAATTATATTAGGACTAAAAAATGGTAAATATGGCTTCCCTTCACAAAATACTATTTCTCCTTTATTAGATAGCTTATTACCTAAATCAGATGATTTTGAGCATGCTGATGAACGACGGTTATTCTACGTTGCACTCACACGAGCGAAACACCAAGTTCATCTTCTATACGATATAAACAAACCAAGTCTATTTATTACTGAGCTTTTAGATAATAATTATCCAATTAAACATAATAAAAAACATGATAAATCATTAAAGGAAGCTGTATAAAATGGCGTTTCATTACTTAAAAGATAAACCTGAGTTCATACCTCAAATAGCCACTTGGTATTTTGAACAATGGGGTTACTTAATGGATATTCCTTGTATTGAAATAGTCAAAAATAAACTTCAGAGTCAATTAAACTCAAACAAACTTCCTCTTATATTGTTACAGATTGAGAACGACCAACTTTTAGGTGTTTGCCAATTAAAATTTCATGAAATGGATATTTATCCTGAAAAAGAACATTGGCTTGGTGGTGTATATATTTGTAATAACCAAAGAGGTAAAGGGTTAGCCAAAAAAATGGTCATTAAGGCTAAGAATATTGCAAAATCACTCGGTATAAAAATTTTATACTTACAAACAGAAAACCTTTCAGGCGGTATTTATGCGCAACTTGGCTGGCAACCTATTAAACAAATAACCAATAAAGGCGAGCAAGTATTAGTGATGCAGTGTGATCTCACTTCAGAGGATAAATAAATGATAAAGTGTTCGAATCTATTACTTTTATGCAGCCTAGCTTTTAGTACACACACTATGGCACATAATTTACCTTCGTTACCCGAGCCAGTATCAAATAATGCAGTAACCAAAGTAAGTACAAAACAAGGCGATTTTATAATTAGCTTTATGGGTTTGGCTGATAAAAAAGATCATACAGCTATTCATAATAAAGTTTGGGCACTTAATATTAGCAAGTCGAACCAAGAGTGGCAGATACAAAAGTCAGTACCTAGTTCTCTCACATTAAAAGGAAGGTTGGCATCTGTTGCAACGAGTATAGGCAAAAATGCATACCTTTTTGGAGGATATACCGTATCAAAAAATCACCAAGAGGTATCGAGTCCTGATGTATTTAAGTTTAATGTAATAACTAATACTTATACACAACTAGCCAATATGCCAGTGCCAGTTGATGACAGTATCGCCCTTAGCTATTTAGATAGATATATCTACCTAGTCAGTGGTTGGCATAATGATGGTAATGTGAACTTAGTGCAAGTTTATGACACACAAACTAATACATGGCAGCAAGCGTCTCCATTTTTAGGTAAACCTGTATTTGGTCAAGCTGGTGCTATCAGCCAAAATATTATGTTAGTGTGCGATGGTGTTTCAATCAAAGCGCATAAAGATAAACGCAGAAGTTATCAAGCTATCGCTCAATGTTTTAAAGGCGTTATTAATAAAAACAATCCATATAAGATTGATTGGCGCATAGTAGATCATCCCACTAAAACTGCACGATATCGAATGGCTGCAACAAGTACTAAGAATAAAATAATTATGTTAGCTGGCTCTCCAAATCCATATAACTACAATGGCACTGGCTATGATGGCCGTCCTTCACCAGCGACCAACGAAATCTGGATATTCGATTTCAACACAGAAAAATGGAAAGTTACAGAAGGTAATTATAAAAAGACCATGGATCATAGAGGATTAATTTTACACAATAAAAAACTAATTACGATTGGTGGCATGGACAACAAGCAAAATGTTATTTCTGATGTAGTGATGAGAGAGTTTAAATAAAAAATGATGTTAAAATTGTAAAGCCCCTTTACAGGGCTTTACACTATCGCTAATTAACCTTACTTAGTACTTTGTACCATAGCAAGTGCCATCGCTTCAGCGACTTTAATACCATCAATACCAGCCGATAAAATACCACCGGCATAACCCGCGCCTTCACCAGCAGGATATAAACCTTTAGTATTTAAGCTTTCAAATGACTCTCTATCACGTGTAATTTGAATTGGAGATGATGTACGAGTTTCAACTGCAGTTAAAGTTGCATCGTTCATTGAGAAACCTTTGATTTTACGCTCAAACGCAGGGATTGCTTCACGAATTGCTTCAATTGCGTAATCAGGTAATGTATCACTTAAGTCACAGTATTTAACACCTGGTTTGTATGAGGGTATTACATCACCATGCTCACCACTTGCACGACCCGCTAAAAAGTCACCAACAAGTTGAATTGGTGCATCATAGCTTCCACCACCAATGTTAAAGGCATTTTCTTCTAATTTACGTTGGAAATCCATACCAGCCAGTACATTTTCTTTACCATCTACTAATGGATAATCACTCGGTTCTATACCAACAACAATCGCACTGTTTGCATTACGTTCATGACGAGAGTATTGACTCATACCGTTAGTAACCAAATGACCTTCTTCCGAAGCAGCTGCAACTACAGTTCCACCTGGACACATACAAAAACTATAAACCGAACGCCCATTTTTACAATGATGAACAAGCTTATAGTCAGCAGAACCTAAAATTTCATGTCCTGCATGAATACCAAAACGGGCGGCATCAATAACCGACTGTTCATGCTCAATTCTAAAACCTACAGAGAAAGGTTTTGCTTTAATATAAACACCTTTATCGTGAATCATTTTAAAGGTATCACGGGCGCTATGGCCTATGGCTAAAGCGACAAAGTTAGTTTCAATTTTTTCACCACTTGCTAACGTTAAACCGGTAACTTGTTGGCCGTCATTTGACTCTTCCATATGAATATCATCAACACGTTCGCCAAAACGGATTTCACCGCCTAGCGCTATGATATTGGCTCGCATTTTTTCGACCATAGTCACTAATTTAAAGGTACCTATGTGCGGCTTACTAACATATAAAATTTCACTGGGTGCACCAGCTTCAACAAATTCATTAAGTACTTTACGGCTGTAATGTTTTGGATCTTTAACTTGAGAATACAATTTACCATCGGAGAAAGTACCCGCACCACCTTCACCAAATTGCACATTTGATTCAGTATTCAATATCTTTTTACGCCAAAAACCAAAAGTATCTTTAGTACGTTGCCTAACATCTTGGCCTCGTTCTAAGATAATTGGCTTGAAACCCATCTGCGCTAAAATTAAACCTGTGAATAAACCACATGGCCCCATCCCGATTACAACAGGACGTTGCGTAAAGCTATCAGGAAGTTGTGCCACAAAATTGTACGTCATATCAGGGCTGGTTTTTACATTGTGATCTTTTTCAAACGTCGCTAATAATTCATCATTAAGCGATGTTTCAACATCAAGAGTATAAATAAGCGTGATAACATTTTTTTTGCGTGCATCATAACCACGTTTAAAAACCGTAAAATCAATTAGTTGATTATCAGCAATTTTTAATTTTTTTAGTACGGCTTGTTTTAATTCATCTTCTTGATGATTTAAATCTAATTTTATATCGGTTAAACGCAGCATTCGTGGGTCTCATTGGAAAATAGCAGCAGTATTTTACCTTATTGTGTTAGATATTGCCTACAATAATAAACAAGAGATTGAATTAATATTTTAGCTAGGTATGATGCCCCTCTATTTTGCACTCTTCCAGCAGGAAATAAAATCCCATGGCCTTTGTAGTAACAGATAACTGCATTAAATGTAAATACACAGATTGTGTAGCAGTATGCCCTGCTGATGCTTTTTTTGAAGGCCCTAATTTTTTAGTGATCAACCCTAATGATTGCATTGATTGCGATTTGTGCCCTGTAGAATGCCCAGCGGGTGCAATTTACCAAGAAGATGAAGTACCTGAAAGCCAAAAAGACTTTATTAAGTTAAATGCTGAACTTTCCGAAATCTGGCCTAGAATTACTGAAGTTATCGCCCCACCTGAAGATGCTAAAGTATGGGACGGTATTGAAAACAAAATTGAATTTTTAATTGTAGAAAATGAAGATTAAAACTAAATAACCGAAGAGATAAAATCTTCTAACTTATTCTTCCCTAAATTCACTTTCACTTCATCATCACAGTACTTACCAACCAAAGCTTGGCCAATAGGTGATTTAGGTGTGATCACCGTTATATTATGTTTATTAAGTTGTGTGACAAAGCCGCCCGAAAATGGCGCAATAAAAAACCAATGTGATTTAGCTTCATCTTTTTCTAATTGAACAAGATTACCAATCGTAATTGTGGTGTCAGCATCTATATCGCCCACAACATGTTTTTGTAATTTTAAAACATGAAATGCCTTAATAGCGACTTCAAACTCAGCAACACGTTTAGATTGACCTTGTGCCAAATAACCAGCCTCAATCGCAATCGTATCATATTGCGTTTCAGCAACTGATTCATCATTTACAGCTGCATCACGGGCAGTAGTTGCCGCTAAAATAGCATCTTCTAATTCGTTTTCTAAATGAGTAATTATCTTACTAATTAACTGCAGTTTATCCATTATTTTCTCAATTCAATAATACGTCATCATTATCTCTCAAAAAGGGGTCGGAGTGAATTAAATCAAATAATTATATTTAATTTACTCCTCCCTCCTTTTTTATGTTTGTTCCAGTGATGGTATTCCTTATAAATTAAACCATACTTTCAGATGTATTTTCTTCATTAAAAGGTCAGTTACTATGATGGTTGCTAGATGGTCTATTGATGCTAAATTTGGTCATAAACCAGATGTGGTTAACTCATTGTCACAATGGTTTAATGATATCGGTTCTCAAATTGGTTGGAGTAAAAATAAATATCGAATTATTACGGGCTCTGTTGGTGCTCTTGAATCTCAAGTCGTTTCAGAAATCACAATTGAGAGCCTAACTGAGTTAAACGATTCATGGAATAAATTAGGTGATATTCCACAACATGCAAGCTGGAGTAAAAGTCTTGAACCCCATATTGTATCTGGTACGCAAAAGTGGGAAATATATAGAATTGTAGAGTAAAACCATAAAGGGATCGGCGTGAATTAAATAACTTTGAATTAATTCACTCCGACCCCTTTATAATGAGTAAGGGCTACTGACAAACTCCTGTACTATTTGTCACAGTAAACTTTATAACTGTATCATCCCAAGATACTGCTCCAGTATCATCACACTCTAAATAACCTTCTGTCGCTGTAGAAATAACAGCACGACACTCCTTGCTATAGTTCCAATCATCACCATCTTTCAAAAACGCATAATCGACAGAGTAAGTATGACCACCTGAGAATGTTGCATTTATCTTACTCCACTTTCCGCCATTTTCAGGCTGAATCCAACTGGTAATCTCTGAATTATCGGATTTCAACCTAAATGCTTGTGCATAAGCAGCTGAACGCTTGTATTTAATCTCTATATCTGCTCCAGATGCAAACGATAAACTATTACTCGATTTAGTCATACATTGCGCTAATACAGCATTGATTGTGATTGCAACTTGCGCAGAATCAGTACCACTATTTCCGTCACTGATTGTGTAATTGATTGTATCACTACCTGCATAACCTGCATTTGGTTTATAGTTCAGTGTTCCGTTAGCTGCGATAGTTACTATACCGTTAGATGCTGTAGCAGATGTAACAGTTAATTCATCATCATCAGCATCAGAGTCATTACCTAATACATTAATGTTTGTCACAGCTGCATCTTGCTCTAATGTTTTACTATCATTATTTGCAATAGGAGCAGTATTATTTGACTCAACAGTTATTAACACTTTTGCAGTATCAGAACTATTCGTTTTACCATCTGTTATTGAATAATGAATTACATCATCACCAACAAAACCTGAATTAGGTTTATAATTTAAAGTACCATCATTATTAATCGTAACAGTACCTTTAGCTGATGATGCTGTAGTAACGGTTAATGCATCACCATCAAGGTCAATGTCATTTCCTAAAACTGGTATTACATTTATAGTAGAATCTTGAGAGATTTTATATGGACCATCATCAACTGCATTGGGAACATTATTTGCTTTAACGCGTACATCAACTTTCGCGCTTGCAGTACCACCTTTACCGTCACTTACATAATATGTAATATAATCTTGGCCAACATAACCTGGATTTGGCGTATATAAAAGGTTTGATTTATTATCAATTACCACAACACCGTTTTCAGCAACAGCGCTTGTTACAGATAAATCATCACCATCTAAATCTGTATCATTAAATAATACATTGATGTTGCTTAAAGGTGTATCTTGCTCAACTAAAATACCATCATCTACCGCCACTGGGTCATGGTTAATTTCTTTAACAGAAACTGATACCACGCCAGTTGCACTTCCACCTTTACCGTCTTCAACGCTATAAGTAATTGTGTCATCACCAACATAGCCGATTGTAGGTGTATAACGTAAGGTGCCATCCGCTTTCACTTCAACTGTGCCATGTAAAGCTGAAGCTGAAACTGGCTTAGCGTTATCGCCATCAACGTCTTCTATTTTATCAGCTAAATTAACTGCATTATTAGTTGAGTCTTCATCAACATCAATTGATGCAGGCTCTGTTGTTGGATCATCATTAATTGCATTGATTGTTACTTTAACAATTGCATCATCAGTTAATGCACCATCTGAAACAGTGTAAGCAATATCAACAATACCATTTACATTATCATTTGGCTTAAATGTTAAAGTACCATCTGAGTTAATTGTAACTGTGCCATCAGCTGACGAAGCCGCTATTACTGATAAATCATCATTATCAGGATCTTCATCATTAGTTAGAACATCAATATTCTTGATTTCTGTATCTTCATCACCTTGCGCTGTATCATTATTAGCATTTGGTGCATCTGTTTCACCAGCTACTGTAACCGTAATGACACCCGGAGCAGAGCCACCGTTACCATCATTAACTGTATAAGAAATAGTATCTTCACCACTAAAGTCTTTATTCGGTGAATAGATAATCAGCCCATCAGCATCTATTGTTACATCACCATTTAATGCGGATGCCTGTGTTGCTTTAACTTCATCGCCATCTACATCTTTAACATAAGGCGAGATATCTATCGCATTATTATTAGTATCTTCATTTACATTGGCTTTAAAAGCTTCTGTTGTAGGTAAATCGTTTTCTGGCGTAACCTCAACTTTTAATTCTACTAATATTGATTCTGTGCCATCTGAAACTGAATAAAGAATCGTATCTGTGCCATTAAAGTTAAGACTTGGCATATAATCTATTGTGCCATTACTATTTACTGTTATTTCACCATTTGGTGCAGTTGGCACTCCAACTAAAGATAATTCATCTTCATCATCATCTTTAATATGAGATAACAAATTAATCGAACCTAACTTAGTATCTTCTTTAGTATTTAATTCTT
>Ga0209396_1002621_pt1 | contig 18689 bp, 16 predicted proteins | sample GOMGulsemesocosm_6_FD_184638 | JGI IMG/M metagenome (GOLD analysis project Ga0209396, IMG submission 184638) | Methane-oxidizing microbial communities from mesocosms in the Gulf of Mexico - GOM8C Gulf of Mexico (SPAdes) (version 2) | ecosystem: Environmental > Aquatic > Marine > Cold seeps...
TGTGGCGATAAACTCATCAGTTAAATTAATAGGAACTGATTGATATGTCCGCATTACACAAAAAAGCATTAGTTGCATCGCTGTCCGATGCCAGAAAGTTACTGTCAGATAAAGTGAATAAGTTTTCAGCGTAGATGAGAAAATTATTAAGTCAGTAGGATAACAGCCAAAAAGAGGTGCTGATGCAGTCAATTGAAGCCTTGTTAACTAACATCAATCATATTTAAGAAAGTGCAACATGTCAGCTTTCGTTAGTGACGCAATAGTGTCCAAAATGGAGGAAATTGCAGAAGACACAAGGGGTGCTGTGACTGGTTCACAGCGTAATATAGATCTAAGTAATCAAATTACTTACAACTTAAACAAATCAACTAACACTGAGAGTTCTTGTAAGTACATGAGAATTATTGTTTTTATTTACTTCGTTAAGCATCTGAACTATATGTTGTGTTTCTTTAATACTACGAATTTCTGTAAATAACGGTTCAGATTCTGGGTATTGCTTAGAGATATATTTGAACCACTGTTTTAAACGTTGTGGAAAATATTTTTCCTTATCTCCGAGTGTCTCAAAGCCTCCGTAATCAATCATTAATCGTATTACATCTGCCCAAGGCATTATTGGTGCACCTTTGATATGTTGTGCAAGGTTTGGAATTGTTACAGCTCCTCGTCCAATCATTATATCGTCACAGCCACTTACCTCTTGGCAACGAATATAATCATCTTTATTCCATACTTCACCATTTGCAATTATGTTGAGCGTAGTGGAGTCTTTAATTAGCTTTATATATTCCCAGTGGGCAGGGGGTTTATAGCCCTCTTCTTTTGTACGAGCGTGAACGGTTAATTCATTTGCGCCTGCTTCTTCAATTGCTTGGGCAATCTCTACACATCGAGATTTACAGTCCCAGCCTAAGCGCATTTTGGCTGAAAGTGTTTGACACGAGGGCACAGTCTCTCTTACTTTTTTGACTATTTGATAAATACTTTCAGGCTCGCGTAGTAAAGCTGCTCCGCCTTTATTTTTATTAACTGTGCGAGAGGGGCATCCAAAATTTATATCTATACCATGTGATCCTAAGCGAATAGCTCTGTCAGCATTTTCAGCCATCCAGTTGGGCTCTTGGCCTAGTAACTGAATTCGAACGGGAGTACCTGCTTCCGTTTTACACTCGTTATGCAACTCAGGGCAACTACGGTAAAAAACACGGGTTGGAAGTTTCATGTCTACTATTCGTATGAATTCACTAATACACAAATCAAAGCCACCTTGATTTGTTAATAACCTGCGCATTGATGCATCTGCAACACCTTCCATTGGCGCTAATATTATTCTCATTGTGACCTCGTGATTTTTTGCACATCATATAGAAATTAGAGAGTATTACCTACCTAAATTGTTTATATATTACTTTTGACCTCGCAGTCTCGCATTGCTACCTGTCATTGATGATGGTGGTTAGAAAGGAGTACGGTAGGGGCGAAGACTTTTTCTTTAGGTTAGCTAATAAGCGAGTAGCTTGTTTTTATGCAGTATTTTATTCATTAGCAGGTGGGGAGTGATTATTAGGGTTATGGTCGTCAACTGGGAAAATTAATAGTACTTATTAATGAATACGTTGGGCAACTAAGAGCAAATGCAATCTCATTGATGTTGTTGTTAATTTGATGTTTAGTTGGTGTTGGGCTAGGGTTTAAATGGCTTAATCAGCAGGATAATAAACAAAATTCACCTTTATTTATAATTTAATAGAAGAGAGATGAGTGATGACACAATTACAAGTAGAAACTACATTACACCATGTATTTGATCATATGATACTTAATAACCATTTAAGACAACTCGCTTGTAAAGCCAGCAAACGATATGTGTTAAGAAAAGGCTACTCAGTGAGTGTTGCTGATAAAATTGTTAAAGAGTTATTTTTTTGAATTTTGGATACACATTGTAATATTTCTTGAACTGCTTTCCCAACCAGAAAATTAATTGCACATATTGCTTTTAAAATCGCCCTGAGCAGTAATAATTAACCACAAAGGCTTGCACAACTTTCAGCAACTATTTAATCTAGGAAGATATATTTAAATAGTGAGAATATCCTAATGAGTGCAAGCGACCTGCAACTGATAAAAAACAGTATTAAAACCATCCCAGATTATCCTTTACCAGGAATTATGTTTCGAGATGTGACCAGTTTGATTGAAAATGGTGAAGCATTTGCGGCAACTATTGCTGAGTTTGTAGCGCGTTATAAAGATAACAAAATTGATAAAGTAGTTGGTACTGAAGCACGTGGGTTTATTTTTGGTGCCCCATTAGCTGCTGCAATTGGTGCGGGTTTTGTGCCTGTTCGTAAACCAGGCAAGTTACCCCGTGAAACTATTCAAGAGGGTTACACACTTGAGTATGGTACAGATACATTGCAAATTCATACCGATGCAATCAATGAAGGTGAAACCGTTTTATTAATGGATGATTTATTAGCAACGGGTGGTACAGCGGAAGCATCTGTTAAGTTAATTCAGCGTTTAGGTGGTAATGTTATTGAGGCCGCTTTTGTAATTGAATTACCTGCATTAAATGGCGCAAATAAACTTAAAGATTTAGGCGTTGCTCAATTTTCATTGATTAGCTTCGAAGGCGAGTAAATTTAGTGAGTTATCAAGTATTAGCGCGTAAGTGGCGACCACAGAATTTTTCACAAGTTGTTGGCCAACAGCATGTATTAACAGCATTAAGTAATGGTTTAGCTCAAAATAGAGTACACCATGCCTATCTATTTAGCGGCACTCGTGGTGTTGGTAAAACAACGATTGCGCGTATTTTAGCCAAAAGTTTAAATTGTGAACTGGGTGTAACGGCGACACCTTGTGGTCAGTGTGAGAACTGTACTGCGATTGACCAAGGCCGTTTTGTTGATCTATTAGAGATAGATGCAGCATCACGTACAAAAGTTGATGATACCCGTGAATTGCTCGATAACGTACAATACAAACCCGCTGTTGGCCGATATAAAGTGTACCTTATTGACGAAGTACACATGTTATCAAAACACAGTTTTAATGCGTTATTAAAAACATTGGAAGAGCCCCCGGAATATGTAAAATTCCTGCTAGCAACCACTGATCCACAAAAATTACCGATCACCGTATTATCACGCTGTTTACAATTCCATTTAAAAGCAATTTTACCAGAGAAAATTGAAGCACAATTAGCCTTCATTTTACAGCATGAGCAAGCAACCTTCGAACATACTGCATTGAATGTGATTGCCAAAGCCGCTGACGGTAGCATGCGTGATGCACTAAGCTTAACGGATCAAGCGCTTGCTTTTGGTGCTGGAAACATTGAGTATCAATCCGTATTAAAGATGTTAGGCACGTTAGATAATAGTCACCTGCAATATTTGTTGCATTTTATTGCATCAGGCAACGTAACCAAGGTATTTGAAAAAATAGAAGAGTTTATAGCACTCGGCGCAGACTTTGCTAAGTTACATCAAGAGCTCGCTGCTTTATGCCATCAAATAGCCTTACAACAACTTCAAGTGCAGAAAGTTAACGGTGAGAAGTCTGCAATTCAGCTGTTGAGTGAAAAACTGAGCCCTGAAGAGGTGCAACTCTACTATCAAATCGCATTACAAGGTTATAAAGATTACAGCTTTGCACCGAATGGTAAAGTTGCCCTTGAAATGACGGTAATGAGATTACTTGCATTTAAACCTGCTAACTACATTGAATTAGATGAAACGGTATTAGCGAATACTTCTTTGCCACAAGAGCAACGTGTAGAGCCAATAACACCCGTTGTGAACAATGAAACTACAAACAAACTTGCACAACCAACAGTTGTAGAGTCAGTTAGTATCACGAATGTTCAGTCTGAAAACGCTACTCAGGCTCCTCAACAGAGGGGACCTGATAAAATACAGAGTGAACCGGTTTCTATTACAGAGCATCAAGTTCAACCTGTTGAGAATGTTGTGCCATCAAGCATACTGGTGGCAATGGATACTGCTGAAGTTCAAACTCAAGAGTTACCTACTCAAGATACGTCGACACAGGAAGTAACTTTGTCGGAACCTGTCGCAGAGCAACAAGCTTCTGTACCTGCCACAGAGTCAATTAACCAAGTTACTAATTCGCGTAACATGTTACGCAGCCATCGTTTAAAGCGAAATGAATCAAAAAAGTCACAGGCGACAACTGATCATGTAATTAATGAACCTGTTGTCGCACCTCCGCAAACAATAATTCCACCTGTTATACAAAAAACAGCTGAGAAAGTAGGAGTCGCTGAGCCTGTTGAAAATATTGTACCTGTTGAGGCTGTAACGCATGTGGTGGTTGAAGTTGAAAGAGTCCACACATCTGTTATTGAACAGGGGCAAGCAGGTGATTTTTATAATGATCAGTTTGATGGTAATGACTACGACCCCTATGCGCCACCAGAAGAGTTTCATAGTGTAAACTCATTGGGTCAATTACCGACAAATAGCGCTCCGGACCAGCCAACGATCACCTTCAACGAAAACCCGGTTGTTAAACATCCATTTTTTAGTGATCAAATCTTTGAAGCAGTTGAGATTGATCGTGCAAAATATGTTGAAGATAAATTAACAGATAGCTGGTCACTTGCGATTCAAAAGATGCAATTACGTGGCTTAGTTAAACTGCTTGCTAAAAACAGTGTAATGAAACAAGTTGACTTGCAAATTGTGCTCACGCTCAAAGCGCAACAACAACACCTTTTAAATAACAGTGGCTTGTGTGAGGAGTTACAAGCTCAACTAAAAAATTATTATGGTATGCAGTACAGCATGTATATCGAAATTGGCTCTGTAGAAGGGCAGTTAACTGCATTTGAGTCAGAGATGGCACTCTATGAGCAATATTTAAACAATGCCAAAAATGCCATTGTAGAAGATGCAAATATTAAAGCATTGGTCAGTAATTGCGGTGCAAAAGTCTATGAAAATAGCGTGATCCCGTTATAATCAATAAATACATTCAAGTAATACCAATTGGTATATAGATTAGAGAGAAATAAATATGTTTGGTGGTAAAAATGGCATGGGCGATTTAATGAAAAAAGCCCAAGAGATGCAAGAAAATATGCAAAAAGCACAAGCTGACATTGCAAATACAGAAGTAGTTGGTGAGTCTGGTGCAGGCCTTGTAAAAATTACACTACTTGGTAACCACAATGTACGTAAAGTGGAGATTGACCCTGAGTTATTAGCTGATGACAAAGAGATGTTAGAAGACTTAATCGCTGCAGCTATGAACGATGCAGTACGCCGTGTTGAAGAAGTAAACAAATCTAAAATGAGTGGCTTGACTGGCGGTATGGACTTACCACCGGGCTTCAAAATGCCGTTCTAGTTATTGCTGCTCATAAATTAAATTGCTTGTATCCATGTAATCCTTTCTGGGACAAACATGGAACAAGCTTTTTCGTATTTGTAATTACTAAACATAACCGACAATAATTTAGGCTGTTACCAACTTCCCTTTCTAAAACCTCAAAAGGAAATAAAGCGACTTATTATTTATTTTCTAATATTATTTTTATCAGCAAATATCATCTTGAAGCTGACTAGCTGGGCTAGAATATCTTCGCAGTAGATATTGAAGATAAAACAGTGTCTAAAAAATTATGGTGAAGATTGTTTTTCTAGTAAATCTTGGAATTGTATAAAAGGTAAGGGTCTACTGAAAAAGAAGCCCTGGAAACGAAAACAACCTAGTTCGATAAGGCAATCTAATTCTTTCTGGTTTTCTACTCCTTCAGCGATGACATTCATATTTAAACTGTTGCCTAACATAATAATCATATTGGCGATGGAGTAATTGTCTTTATCTTTGTCAATGTCGGTAACAAAGGCGCGATCTATTTTAAGTAAGCTGGCGGGTAGCCGTTTCAAGTAGGTAAGCGAGGAATACCCAGTGCCAAAATCATCGATAGCACACTCAACCTCCTGCTGATGTAGCGCTTCTAACGTAGCTATCGAATGCTCTATATCACCGACCATAATACTTTCAGTAATTTCAATTTCTAAACGGCTAGCAGCTATTCCTGAATTATCAATAGCAGTCATCACCGTATCAACAAAGTTTGCTTTCGATAGCTGTTTTGCACTGACATTAATTGAAATCTTTTCGAAGGACACTGGCAATGCACACTTAGCTATCTCCTTTATATCATGGCATGCCTGATTGAGTACATAATCACCAATGTCCACAATAAGCTCACTTTCTTCAGCTATTGGAATGTAGACGGCTGGAGATTCATAACCTTTAGTTGGGTGGTTCCAACGCAATAAGGCTTCAGCCCCAATAATTTCATTGAGATGATTAAACTGTGGTTGATAATGAAGTTCAAAATCGTTGTTTACCAATGCTTGTTTTATTTTATCTATGTAACTTAAGCGATTGTTTAAGGCCACTAACATTTCTGCTTGGTAACAAGTTGCTTTTACATGGCCTATTTTTATAGCCTCATACATAGCAATGCCAGCATGCTTGATAATATCACTGACACAAGTATTGCTATCATTAAAAAGCTCGTACCCAATAGCACAAGATATTGAAAAGGTATTAGATTCTACTTCTATAGGAGTTTCAATTGTATTAACAATACGGGTAGTGAATGAGGTCACGATTGCTAGTGCTTGTTGTTTGTCTCTAGGTAATTCTGGAATAAGTATCATGAACTCGTCGCCACCAAATCGCGCGACTGTATACTTAGCTTCTAGTGTTTTTAGATGCAAAGCCACTTGTTGCAGCACTTCATCACCTACATTATGACCCATCACATCATTGATATGTTTAAAGTCTATCAAATCAATTAACAACAAGGCTCCGTAGTGATTTTGTGCTTCACAGGAGTATATCGTGTGTTTTAATGTATTCTCCATCGCTGTGCGGTTAAATATACCTGTTAATTGATCGTGAGACGCTTGATAACGAATTTTTTCTTCTACGGTTTTACGTGTCTGTATTTCTGTTATTAGCGCTTGATGATTCGTTGCAGCTTTACAGCTTATTGTCAGTTTATCGAATACAGGTAGTAATGCATTTAGGATGTTTTCTTCTAATAAAGCTTTACTCTCAACAATGAGCACTCCTACTTGATCAAGGCTAAAACAATAAAACACATTTGATTTAACTGTGAACATTTGAGTTTGATGATTAGACGTTAAAAAACGTTGAGACACCTCGTTCAGTTCATGATTTTCTGTCCAGAGTATGCCATTGTTTTTACGCGGTAAACTGAGGCAATGGTTTAGTTCCATCTTATGTATACTCTGCTCTTGAACCAATATATCGTTATTTTCCTGAAATAAATATACATGAGAACTGTTTAGTTCTAAGCGCGAATTACAGACTCTAAAAAACTGCTGTAACATCGTCTTTAGCTCTAGTGTATTACCTATGGCAAGCACTAATTCATGTTGAATTGAGATGATTTTTAACGCTTCTTTCATAAGCTTTTCTTTCACCTTAGTTTAAAATACGCCCATCACCGTTGATTTATTTAGCAGGCGAATCGCACCACTCTGAGTATCGGTAATTTCCCCTAAACAAAGAACGCCGATCAAATGTTTTTTCGGAATTGGCTGTTGAATTGCTTTAAGCTCCTGGTCGAATTCTTCTTCCATGAATAGGCTACGGCTAATACAATCAAATATCAGAAGTGTTTTGGAACTATCAGAATTAACAAGGCTTTCTGAAGCTTGGCGAGCAGAAAGTATCATTTTGTCTTGTTCTCCCTTAAGCAGGTACACCGTTGAATTTACGGGAACGTTACCGACACACTCTAAATACCTTCCATCGCTTTGAATCGGGTCTCGAACCACTAGTTCATCACCAATGCCTGCGATGCCTAAAGGGAAGTATTTGGCAATATTAAAAAAGCTGTCTATGTCGATTTTTTTACCCGCAATGCATTTAATTGCTTTTTGGTAGACTTCAAAGGCCGGTTGATAATCAAACGAGTGGAGGTGATGCTCATTTGCTGATGTAACCAAATACGGACCATCAAGAATTTCCCAGCCATGGCCCACGGCCCGTTGTATTGAATGAGGAATGGCGATAACTTGCATTGCATCACCAATGAGACCTTGATTGGAATAGATGTAATTCCGAGGGACAAAATCTAATGCGCCGGCCCCCCCGCCAATTACCGTAATACCTGAGCCAATGTAGTTGTAAAATGCATCAATAAAATCTTCATTCACGCTACAAAATGCGTCACCTATAATAATAAAATTTTGATAGTGTTCGATGGTTTCACTTTGATCTTCAATATATTCATCGATATTTGAGTTGAGTGAGGATAGTGCTGTGTAATTTTTAACTATCGGTTTAAACCGAAAACCAATAACAATAGCGCCTTTGGTATAAACTTTGTCTTCCCGTATTATTTGTGGAAACATACCACCGCAAATAGGTAGTTTACAGCTTTTTAATAGTTGGTTTATTTTAGACTCTTGGTAATCGTTGCCTGCGCAGGTAAGCAGCATTAACCCGTAAACTTCTTGCTCAAGCATGCTATCAATGCCAATGGCAAGCTCAGAAAGGCTACATTGCGTTGTTGACCAAATCACAGGTGGCAGCTCGCTCATGATGTGTCTCCATTGCAATTTAGTAATATTTATAATCTAGGAATGCTAGAAGTATAGACAACATCCACAGCAGAGCAATAATGCGTGAACTTGACGACAAGTTTAGCGCGTTGAAACAAGCCTCATATATTTATAAGCAAGTATTGACGGGGGATGCGTTTACACTAAGCTCCGCATTGCCTTGTGAATGAACTATGTTAGGGGGAATTTATATTATTGAAGTTAACTTATGGGTAAATTAGTTTCCTGTAATACAAGAAATTTTTAGCCTATATAGGGTTATTTTAATAGATACGCCTCAACGATATTCAATTATGAAGATACGCTAAGCAACAGTAGGGCAGTCCAGAGTATAAATAACTATAACCTTATGTGTAATCAGCTTAAATAATTACTATTAGCACGTTAATTTTTAATAAACTATTAAAAATGTGATTAAGGCGTGCAGTGGCTACTTTAAACTTTGCTACACTAATTTAGTGTTAGAGAAATATAACCTAGTGAATAGGGATTTATTATTTAAATACAAACTGTTAAATCATGACACATTTTGTATATGATCTCTAAAAATCAGACTTAAATATACTCAAGGAGAAAGTATGAAGTTAGTAAAGAAGATATCGTTAGTTGTTGCTGCAATTTCAACATTAGGTGCGTTTTCTACCGCTAGTGCGGATAAACTGGATGACGTTATAAAAAATGGCACCTTAAACTGTGGTGTTGTACTTGATTTCCCACCAATGGGTTACACGGATAAAGACAACAAAGCCGCTGGTTTTGATGTTGACTACTGTAACGATTTAGCAAAAGCGCTTGGTGTTAAAGCAAAGGTTATTAACCTAACGTGGGGCGATCGAATTCCTTCTTTAATCTCTTCTAAAACAGACGTTGTTGTTGGCTCTACTTCTGACACTTTAGCACGTGCTAAATCGGTTGGTTTTACTTACCCATATTTTGTTTTTAAGTTTCAAGTATTATCTAAAAAGGGCGTAACAATGAACTCTTTTGAAGATCTTAAAAACGTTAAAGTAGGCGCTGCACTAGGTACGACTTATGAAAGTGAGTACTTTAAATATGCTGATGCACAGGGCTGGGGAAGAGATAACTATACTTCATTCAAATCTGAAAATGATGCGTACTTAGGTTTATACCAAGGTAAGATCGATGCACTTATCTCAACGAACACTAACATAGCAACAAAATTAACTTCTGGTCAGTTTGATGACTTTGTAGCAGGCCCATACGTACCAAATTACGATGATGTTGTTGGTCTTATTGCAAAAAGAGATGAGCTTGCTTGGATCCAATACCTAAACCTATTCTTGGTTCACCAGATCCGAGATGGTCGTCTAAATGAGTTACATATCAAACATTTTGGCACACCTGTATCTCCTGATATGGTGCAATCATTAAGAGATAATAAGTAATTTTTATCAATGCTTAGGGTCGGCTTCAAAATTACTTGCGCTTTTGTTTTCAAAATAAGCAATTATTTCAGGCTTTTTGAAAACACTTTAACGCAACTTATTGTGTAACGATTCCTTAATGAATAGAAAACCCTCCAGCACTGCTGGAGGATATTCCCCTCCTCGGATTTATCAGCAGTCCCCTCACAAACAGTTCGCTTTGAGATGGTCAATAAACTCAAGTTTCTACGTTGGCGAAGCTGTTGATTATTTAAGGTTCAGTAAAGAGGATATATGAACAATTATGAATTTCATTGGAATGTAGTCTTTGATGCATTTCCGCAGCTTTTAGCTGGCGCGTTTACAACGCTACATGTCTCTGTTTTATCTATGCTAGTGGGTATCGTTATTGCGGTATTATTAGCATTAGGCAAGATGTCAAACTCAAAGGTTTTTTATCATATTGCTAACGTTTGGGTAGAGATAGCACGTAACACACCGGCACTATTTCTTATCTACATGGCCTATTTTGGTTTAGGTGCTTATGGCATCCATTTAAGTCCTTACTTTGCTGTTTTTTCAGCACTGGTATTTATCAATGCGGGTTATTTAGCAGAAACATTTAGAGGTGGCTTTCAATCTATTCCAACGACACAATATAGTGCTGCAAAATCACTGGGTATGAATAACATTAAAGTTTATCGCTATGTCATTCTGCCGCAAATGTTTAGAAGAATTTATCATCCAATGACTAATCAGTTTGTTTGGTCGATATTGATGAGTTCTTTAGGTATTTTGGTGGGTATGGACGAACTATCTGGTGAAACACAACGACTGCAATCTACTTCATTTAGAACATTAGAATTCTTTATGGTGGCCGCAGTTATGTATTTTGTAATGACAAAACTAGTGTTGTTTATTTCTAGTTTAATTGCAAAAAGAGTATTTAAAGGGGAGATTTCATAATGAATTTATTTACTCCTTTATCGTGGAATGACACAGGTTTCATTTTGACTGGTATTTTAAATACCGTTTATATCTCTGTTGTTGCGATAATCGTCGGTAGCCTGCTAGGGTTACTGGTTGGATTTATTAGAGCTGAATCTAATAAATCGGTCAATATGTTCCTTGGTGCATTTTTAGATATCCTAAGATCTGTACCACTTATTATTCAACTTATTCTATTTACCACTTTTATTGGTGCAATGGGTTATCCCTTAGATCCCTTTGTGGCCGGTTCAATTATATTGTCGCTGTATACCATGGCATTTATGAGTGAAGTGTTTAGAAGTGGTTTCGATAGTGTGCCAGAGAATATGGTCAAAGCGGCTCGGTCATTAGGCATGACTTATATGCAAACGGTAAGATATGTTCGGGTGCCAATTGGCATGCGTGCTGTTTTCCCCTCGTGGCTTGGTGTTGCGTTAAGTGTCATAAAAGATTCGGCACTGGTTTCTGTTATTGGTTATATGGAACTACTGAGAACCGCAGAGCAGTTGATATCTAGAACACAACAACCGTTAATGATACTAATCGGCGTCGGGTTGTTTTACTTTATGATCTCTTACCCACTGTCGCGTTACGGTAAATATGTAGAAAGGAAAATGGAAATATGATTGAAATAAAAGGTGTTCATAAATCTTTTGGTGACTTAGAAGTATTAAAAGGTATCGATTTAACGGTTAAGCGCGGTGAAGTTGTTAGCATCATAGGTGCAAGTGGTAGTGGTAAGTCGACGCTTTTATATTGTATCAATGCTATCGAGTCTATTAATGGTGGCAATATCTTAGTTGATGGTGTTGACGTTCATGACAAAAATACCGATAAAAATAAGCTTAGAGAGAATTTAGGCATGGTGTTCCAGCAATGGAACTCTTTTCCTCATTTAACGGTATTAGAAAATGCAGCGCTCGCACCGCAGGTTGTAAAAGGGTTTAGCAAAGAGAAAGCAGAAGCGATTGCCAAAAAAGAGCTTATTCATGTTGGTCTTGGCGATAAATTAGATGAGTACCCAACAAAAATGTCAGGTGGTCAGCAGCAACGCCTTGCTATTGCACGTGCGTTAGCAATGGATCCGCCTTACATGTTATTTGATGAGGTAACATCTGCGCTTGACCCTGAGCTTGTTGGAGAGGTATTAGATACGTTGCGGTTATTACGTGATGACGGTATGACTATGATCTGCGTAACCCATGAGATTGCCTTTGCAAAAGAGGTGTCTGATAAAGTTGCCTTTTTCCATAAGGGCTTGATTGAAGAGATAGGTACACCACAAGAGGTGTTAGATAACCCACAAAAAGAGAGAACACAGCAGTTTTTAAGTAAAGTACTTTAACTAACAGTGTTTATGATGATAAGCCTGTGGTTAGCTACAGGCTTATTGTTTAACATTAATCTTCTTCAACAAGAGTCATCAATGTAGTATTACCACCAGAGGCAGTTGTATCTATGCTAATGGTTTTTTCTGTTACTAAACGTTGAATCAAGTTGTCGAAATACTCTGAACTTATAACTGGCAAGATAGCACCATGGCGTTGTGCTAATTTCTCACTAACGTAATGTTTGCTTTCGCTTCCTCCATCAACAACCACTCCCGATAAATCTGAATGCCCTAAGATCGACTCTAAATGGCAAAGTTTCGCTATTTGAAAAACAGACTTGTTTGCACCCGTCGCCACAAATTTGTCTCTTAATGCTAATGCTTCTTGGTAGAAAAGGTCTGAAACAACCGTTACAACGGTATTACCAGTTGCAAGGGCGGTGACGATTGATAGTACCCAGTAATGAAAGCTCACACCTTCATCTGCATAACAGACAATATTGCCACGATTTTCTAAGTAAAGAATATTTGACTCGCCGGTTGGGCCGGGCAGTTGTTTTGGTGTTTTTAAGCGTTTTTCTATATCAATAAGCTGAGAGCGGGCAGCGCTGATGGTTAGGTTCAAATCGTCAGCTAAATCATCAACAATCTCAACCTGTGCTATTTTAGCAAGTAACTGACGAACATATGAAATACGTGTATTTAACGCCGTTAAACGCCACTCTTTTTCGGCTGAGTTGGCTTTATCCATTATTTTTATTGCTTTGGACTTGTGAGCGCCACCGCTAGTTAATGTTGCTAACTTACTTGCAAGTGAACTAAAAGTACTCACTTCAGGTGTAGATTTCTCTTTCACTAAACGGGTCAAATAGTGAGGTCCGCCGGCTTTAGGGCCTGTTCCTGACAGACCACGTCCACCGAAAGGCTGTACACCCACTATTGCACCTATCATATTGCGGTTAATATAAACATTACCTGCCCGTGATAACTGAGCCAATTCGAGCGCTCTATGCTCTATGCGAGTATGAATACCCATGGTTAACCCAAAACCTGTTGCGTTAATCTCATCGATCACACTCTCAATTCTCTCCCCTTTAAAGCGAACAATATGCACACAAGGGCCAAACACTTCAGCTTTTAACACACTTATATTTTCAATTTCATATAAACGAGGTGCAAAGAAGAAGTGATTTTTTTCACCTTCAACATCATCGTTTATATCACTTGAGAATTCACATTGATATAACAGTTTACCCTGTGTCTTCATGTAATCGACATGTGCATTAAGTGTATCTAATGCTTTTTGATCAATCACAGGACCGACATCTGTATTTAAGTTTGCAGGATCACCAATATGTAATTCAGTTAATGCGCCTGTTAACATAGCAATGACATTGTCTGCGATATCGTCTTGTAAAAAAAGTACCCGTAAGGCTGAGCAACGCTGACCTGCGCTTTGGTATCCTGAGGCGATAACATCATCAACAACTTGCTCTGGTAGGGCTGTTGAATCAACTATCATGCAGTTTTGACCGCCTGTTTCAGCGATAAGTGGGACTTGATCACCACCTCGCTGCGCAAGGGTTTGTGATATATGTGTACCTGTTTGGGTTGAGCCGGTAAACATAACAGTTTGAATACGGCTATCACAAACAATGCTATCCCCAACAGCACGGCCCGGTGCAATGACGGCTTGTACGACGTGTTTTGGTAAACCAACAGCGTGCATTAATTCAATGGTGCGCAAAGCTATTAAGCCTGTCTGCTCAGCAGGTTTTGCTAACACGGTGTTACCTGTGACAATTGCTGCAGATACTTGCCCTAAGAAAATAGCCAGCGGGAAGTTCCATGGGCTAATACATAATACCACTCCACGCGCTTCTAACCTGTCATCTTCATTTAACTCAATGGCTTGGGCTGCATAATATCGACAGAAATCGACCGCTTCACGTATTTCATCGATCCCGTCTTGGGCAACTTTACCTGCCTCTTTGATACACAGGGCAATAAGCTCATCTCTATGAAGCTCTAGACTATCTGCAATGCGATAAAGTAGCGCAGCACGTTGTTTAACGAGGGTTTTTGACCAGTCACAGAATGCCGCTTGGGCATTTGAAATCATCGTCTGCATATCATCATGGCTTGCATGATGATGAAAGCCGATAATTTCTTTGCGGTTAGCTGGGTTTTTGACTGCATGACTACCCTCAGGCAATTCAGACTCAATCATTGTTTGTGTAACAAACCAGTTATCTAAGACTGTTTTTAACGCTGTTATTTCATTGATGTCGGTTAAGTCGAAACCTTTAGCATTGGCGCGACCATACTCATTTTCGTTACGATAAAGGTCAATCGGTTTAATTATCTGTTTATTGAATTTAGTGGTTAGACGTTGTGTTTTTTCGACCGGATCTTGTAGTAGTGATTCAACAGGCTGTGATTCATCAACAATGGCGTTAACAAATGAAGAGTTAGCACCATTTTCTAATAAACGACGTACTAAATAGGCAAGTAAGTCCTCATGAAAACCGACGGGAGCATAAATACGGCATTGAATATTTTCTTGTGTCACGATTTGGTCATATAAAGAGTCTCCCATGCCATGTAAACATTGGAATTCAAAGCCTGTTTTATCTTCACCTGCTAATTCAACAATGTTAGCCGCTGTGTAAGCGTTATGAGTTGCAAATTGTGGGTATATCGTGTCGCGATATTGTAAGAGTTTATTGGCACAAGCATGATAAGAGACATCAGTTGATGACTTACGGGTAAAGACAGGGAAATGTGCTAGCCCATCTTTTTGAGCATTCTTAATCTCAGCATCCCAATAGGCACCTTTCACTAAACGTACCATCATTTTTCGATTGCAATGCAGGGTTAAATCACGTAACCAATCAAGCACATAAATAGCACGTTTTTGATAAGCTTGTAGTGCTAAACCAAAGCCTTGCCAATCTCCTAGTGCGTTATCACTGAATACGGCCTCAACAATATCGAGTGAAATGTCTAAACGCTCTGACTCTTCTGCATCAATGGTTAAACCTATGTTGTATTGCTTCGCTTGGATACAGAGTTTTTTTAATTTCGGTACTATTTCAGCCATTACCCGCTCTCGATGCGAAAACTCATAACGAGGGTGAATAGCGGATAATTTAATTGAAATACCGGGCACTTTGCGTGGATTATTTTTACCCGATGTAATAGCTACTTGACCGATTTCATCAATCGCTTTTTGGTAGGCTTTAAAGTAGGAGTCTGCATCTGCCATTGTGCGTGCGCCTTCACCTAGCATGTCATAGGAATAAACATAACCTAGCTGCTCTTTCGTTGCAGCACGCTCTGTTGCAGCCTCAATGGTTTCCCCCATTACAAACTGTTGGCCTATGATCTTCATCGCGTAATTCATCGACTTTCGAATAATCGGCTCACCCAAGCGACCAATGGTCTTTTTCAATAAACCAAACTGTTGTTTGTTTCGTTTATCGGCGTAATTGACCATAGAGCCTGTTAATAACAGTCCCCAAGAGGAAGCGTTAACAAATAAAGAGTCACTTTCGCCTAGGTGTGTACTCCATTGTCCCTGTGATATTTTGTCGCGAATCAATTCATCTTGAGTATGTTTATCGGGCACGCGTAACAAAGCTTCTGCTAAACACATTAACACCACTCCCTCCTCCGATGAGAGGGAATACTCGTTAAGTAGGGAATCAATCGCGCTATTGCCTTGTTGGTCTTGGCGAATCTTTAATACCATCTTACGTGCTCGCTCCCAAGCGCGGCTTCGCGTACTGACATCTACTTCTGCAAGGGGTAAAAGGTATTTAACGGCAATATCTTCATCGATGCGATAAAACTCACGAATCTTTTGTCTAATTGGGCAATCAGATAATACAGAACCAGTAAAAAGCATGACAATTTCCTCAAGTTCGGGCAGGTTTTAGTAAGGTGACGTATCAATTACCAACAATAAAAGTCTGTTAATACAATAATTTCTTTATGGGTAAACCGCTAGGTAAATAGGTAAACAATGTGTTGAGTTTATGAGTAAGATCTAGATTTATCTGAGCTATAACACGGATCTTTGAGGTGAGATATTCTAACTGTTAAGGAGTTACTGTTTAGCAATACAATCAATAATCAAATATTGTCAAAAAGCACCTCTAATCGTAACGTTATTTTACTTTCTGTATCACGCAAACTACCCAGTTCTTTTGGCCAGTTTAGCTCCGGAATTATTTCGTAATAAAACCATTTTCTAAGGATGTTGTGTCGATAAGCGATAGAGAGGTGATAGTTACTAATATAATATTCTGGTTTCTCGTGTGCGGTTAAACTGGCTTTGTAATTAAGTGCTTGTGTTGCAGTGATATATTGATAAAGGTTCAAACCAGTGCCTAACTCTAAAACATCCTCTGTTTCAACTTTTACAAAATTAGCCCAACGTAATAAAAAGTGACTATTGATGGAATGGTCAAAATCCAGTAACACACCACCACCGGTGATTTTTTTACGTTGATATATTTTTTGTGTGAAACGGAGTAATAGAACTTTATGTAATGGGTAGATATATCGATAACGGAGTTCAATACTCGGTTTAATGGTGACTTTAACTGATAAGCTTTGTCTCTCTTTTGTTAACCAATCATATTGTAAACCAAGTGAGTTTTCAGGCTCAGTCGTTTCATTAGGAAATAAATTAATAATTGAGTCTTCTGCGTCTGGTTCAAACACCAACTTAAGCTTTCGCGTAAGTTTGGGTAGATGAAGGCGTGCGCTTAATTTAGTTTTATAGTGTATATTTTCGCTCTCATTCCACGAGAAATCATTATACCAACGCACCATGGTGCCTGCATATACGTCACCGCTTACCCGTTCATCTACAAAAAAATCGTCGAACCAAAGTGCAGGTTGGCAGAAACTATCATTAATATAGCGGTAGGTTTTATCAATAATTGTGTTTGGTTCGCCATGGCTGATGCAGGCTGTTTGATGGTTTGCTAACAAAGGGTTAGTGAATATAAGTAAAGAGGTAGTGAAGGAAAGGTAAAGGGCGTACACCACTCTTTGCAACTCAGAGAAAGCTGCAAAAGGGTGGTTATAGAAGTTATTCTTCTTCGAATTCTTCGTTGAGTTCTTCTTCATCCAGGGCTTCAAAATAAGCCTGTTGCTTCTCTTCATATAATGTTGCCGCCGCTTCTTTTTCAGCAACTGCTTTTGCTGCTAGCTCGTTACGGACTGCACGTTTTTCAGATTTACGTTTGTTGCCAGCTTGGAGGTTTTCAAGACATTCAGCAAGTTTTGATTTTGCCCATTCTGTTGCTAACTCTTCACTTTCAAAACCTTTCTTTTGCTTAGTAACACTCGTTTTACGTGCGCTAACTCGACGTGTAATTACCGCATTCCATTGTTCGCCATCTTGTTTAACAGAGAAGTCGAACTTTTTTTCTTGTGCCATTTTTTATTTATCCTAGTCTATTTTTTTAACTGAACTTCAGTACATGTTAATTTTAACATGAAATCAGTTAATTTGTTTTATAATGTTGGCCAACTAAAGTCATCATCTCTTCGAGTACTAGTGGTTGGTGTATTGTTTTTTTGTTCTATAAAGTTTTGTATTAACGCTTTGGTTGCCGGATTATCTTTACAAAACGTTTTTAAGTACAGAATTTCTACTTTTTTGCGTGCCCAAGGCGTTTTCCTTAAAAATTTTAAACTTGATTTTAAGCGTGGGTGATTAATAAAGCACTTAATATTAAGTAACTCACCCATTTTTGCCCAGCCTAGTTGTTTCTCAAGTTTGACTAAAATTTCTTCCAGTTTTACACCATGTAGTGGGTCTTGACTCATACGCTTACCTAAATATTTGAATGGAGCTAATGGTTAGTGTAACAAAATTAGAAGATAAATATTTTTCTTATTGGAAAAATATTTAGATTAAAAAAGTATTATTATATTGAATTATGTTGTCTAAAAATAATGAGCTGATATTTGTGTTGATAGAAGCAACTTTTATGGTGAGTCTTTATTAATAAAGACTCTACTTTCATTTTTATGGGGTAACAATGCTCAAAAGCTTTACAGTATCGTTGGGCCTTTGCAATATGTCCTTGCCTACTGCTTAACAGAGTCAATAAAGCAACGGGTGTGGCACATTGAGTAAATACGCAATAATATTCGAAACTATTTTGAATGCCTTTATCGCTACTTGTTTGAAAATAAATAGTAAATTTAACGCTGGAACTCTTTGTCTCGGTAATGCGGGTCTGTCCAACAAACCGGTAAAGCCTCACCCGATAAGAATAGTAATGCTGATTTGTCAAACATCTCTAC
>Ga0209396_1002624_pt1 | contig 18678 bp, 16 predicted proteins | sample GOMGulsemesocosm_6_FD_184638 | JGI IMG/M metagenome (GOLD analysis project Ga0209396, IMG submission 184638) | Methane-oxidizing microbial communities from mesocosms in the Gulf of Mexico - GOM8C Gulf of Mexico (SPAdes) (version 2) | ecosystem: Environmental > Aquatic > Marine > Cold seeps...
AATATTTAAATCAAAAGTAATATCAAATCATGAACCTGTCAATTATAAATCTTATGATTGGATGTCTGGAGCTTCTTTAATGGTTAGGCGAGAAGTGTTTGAAAATGTAGGAGTTATGGATGAAAAATATTTCTTATATTTCGAAGAAGTTGATTTTTGTTTTAAAGTAAAAAAACACGGTTACTCAATTAATTATGTTCAGGATAGCTGTATTTCTCATTATGTTGGTGCCTCTACAAATATAACAGATGTAAAACGTCCTAAACCAAAATTTTGGTTTGATTCTAGACGTCGTTATTTTATCAAAAATCATGGCAGAATCTTAGCTGCATTAGCTGATATAAATCACCTTTTAGGTTTGTCATTTTATAGGTTAAAACAAAAGATAAAAGGTATTGAGGATGAGACACCGCCGGAGTATTTTAAAGACTTTATAAAGTATTCGTCAATTATTTATAAGCAAGATTAAAGTGAATGATTACCTAACTGGAGCAGGTCATTTTGGAATCGGTTTTACGCTAGGTTTTTCTATAATGTTGTTGTTGTATAAAGTTAAAAAGCATAATTTAACTGTGCAATTATATGCTGCATTTATCCCTTTTTTTACAGGTTTTATAGCGAGTTTACCTTATTTATTTTTGGGCGTTAAAAGTAGCGAACCTTGGCTAAATCTCTTTCTGTTTTATGATTTTTTACATTTTAATGAACAGGCTATCACTTTATTTGGACGCTTACATTTGGTGACATTATTATGTGGTTTGATGTATTTATATATTTTAATGCGGTATATCGCGCTTGTTAAACATTGTAGAAGGTATGGCTGGAGAAGAGTGTTTTAATTATGCCTGAGAAACATTTTTATTTTTCAATCGGTGCGGCTATCGGATCTGGCGTTTCTTATCTGATTGGTAAAAATCGTCATAAATTACAAAATCAGGTTAATATTTTTAAAGCAATAAATAATAAGAGCAGACACTGGTTTCTTTATTTTCCGGTTATTATTTTTATTTTTGGTTTATGGGGTCTTATACCAGACATTATTCATGCTAGTGGATTATTGAGTAAAGAAATAACAAGAGGCGCATTTTTTGATGTTTTTTTCTTCCATTCTTTATTTGAAAAATTAGAAGATACAAATAAAGAGTTAGACCAAATATTTAATTGGGTAGGGCAGGCTATTTTAGTGTCAGTGTCACTAGGGGTTATGGTTTTTTATATAAAAAGAGTTAATAAAATAATAAAAAACCATGAAAAGAATAAATTAAAAGATTCGTCACATACGGAAAATAGTTAATGAGCCAAGATTATTTGATCATATCTCCATGTAGGAATGAAGAAAAATATATGCGTCAAACACTAAATAGCGTTATTAATCAATCAATTTTACCCACGAAATGGATAATTGTTGATGATGGTTCTACTGATGCAACGCCGGAAATTTTAAATGAATATGCTCAAAAATATGATTTTATACAAATTGTAAAACGTAAAAATAGAGGTCATAGAAGTGTAGGACCTGGTGTTATTGAAGCTTTTTACGAAGGTTTTAATACAACTAATATTGATGATTTTGATTATATTTGTAAATTGGATTTAGATTTAGATTTACCTTTAGAATATTTTCAAATATTAATTGAAAAAATGGAAAAAGAGCCAAGGCTTGGTACATATAGTGGAAAACCATATTTTATTCACGATAAAACTAAAGAACTTGTAGCTGAAGTATGTGGTGATGAATCTTCAGTGGGAATGACAAAGTTTTATCGAGTTAATTGTTTTAAGCAAATAGGCGGGTTTGTAAAACAAGTAATGTGGGATGGTATTGATAGTCATAGATGCCGTTTTTTAGGTTGGATTTCAGCAAGTGAGGATGATCCAAAAATTCGATTTACGCATTTACGACCTATGGGGTCGAGTCAAAAAAGCATAATTACTGGCAGAGTAAGGCATGGATTTGGACAATACTTCATGGGAACAAGCTTTATATATATGTTTGCATCTGTCGTATTCAGGTTAAACAAAAAACCTTATGTTATGGGTTCGTTTGCTACTTTATGGGGATATTCAAAAAGTGCATTAACAGGTGTTGAACGTTTAGATGATCCTCAAATGATTAAATTAATGAGGCGTTTTCAGTGGCGTTGCCTCGTTAGCGGAAAAACTAAGGCAGTTAAAAAAGCCAATATAGATAGTTCAAATAACTGGGATCCTGAAAAAGAAGTTTATCAAATTCCGAGTAAGGTTAATTAATGTCAGTTAGAAAGCCTAAAGTTTTATTTTTAGCTCCTGAGATCCCTGCATTATCGGCGACCTTTGTTTATAAGGAACTTTTAAAACTAAGAAGTTTTAACACTGATGTAATGGCAGCCTCAGTTCACCTGCCCAAGGCGAATGCTACGCAAGATGTAAAAGATGCTATTGGTGATGTATATGTTGTTTATCAGCAAAGCTTTTTAAATTTTATCATCTCTTTTTTTGTGATGTTGTTTAGTAATCCATTAAAAATGCTCCAGACAATCTCGCTATTGATACGTGATTTGTTTTCAACAGGAATCATTACCCGAAATAGTGCGGGATTGGTCTTTAGGTTTTTAGCTGCATGTGGTTTTTCTCGTTATTTAAAAAAGCATGAAATTACACATGTTCACGTACACTTTGCCCATGTACCTACAGATATAGCTATGTATGCAGCTAAAATTGTTGGTATTAATTTTAGTGTTCAGGCGCATGCCAACGATATCTTCGAAAGGGGATACTTATTAAAGCAGAAAATTAATAGAGCTAAATTTTTCTCAACCATATCTGATTTTAATAGAGAGTATTTAGCGAAATTTGATGGGAACCAAAAATTAAAGATAGTCCGCTGTGGTGTTGATGAAACAAAATTTAGACCTAGAGAAGAGCAACCAAAAAACAAAGTTCAACGAATTGGCGTTTTAGGGCGTTTGGTTGAAAAAAAAGGCATTCATATCTTATTGGAAGCACTGCCTAAACTTAAAGAGGATTCTTCATATGTTATTGAAATAGTCGGTGATGGCCCTGAAAAAGGCAAACTAGAATCTTTAGTAGTAAAGCATGAATTACAAGACAAAGTTATTTTTAAAGGTGTAATGGCTAATAATAAAGTATCGCAGTGGTTACAAAATTTAAATTTTTTTGTATTGCCTTGTGTGAAAGATTGCAATGGCGATATGGATGGTATTCCAGTTTCGCTAATGGAAGCTATGTTAAAGGGCGTTCCTGTCATTTCTTCTAATATATCAGGAGTTCCAGAGTTAGTTATCAATAATCAAACTGGCTTTAGTGCTGTGAGTGGTGATGTTGATGCATGTGCTTTGAGTTTAGATCAAGCATTAAGTAGTAATACACAAACTAGAGATAATATTTCACGGCAAGCAATTGAACATGTTAAACAAAACTTCTCTATTAATGACAATACACAATATTTGGCTGAGTTAATTCATGAATAAAATAGATACGGGTTTAGTTATTCTAGATAACTGTACATTAGAAGAAGCCCTAGATAAAACAAAATATTTAGCGTTGAGTGAAGGTAGTGACTTTATAGTAACTCCCAATATTGATCATCTAACGAGATTAGTAACACCAAATGAAGCCAAAGTATTACAGCCTATCTATGATAAAGCGTCATTAAATTTATGTGATAGCAGAATATTAGAAAAGATATTAAAACTAAAAGGGCATATAGTTAAAGAAGTTATTCCTGGGAGTACGCTCACTCAAAAACTATTTGATGATGTATTAACTAAAGTGTCTAGAGTGCTTATTGTTGGTGGTAATGATGATGTAATATCGCGCTTAAAAACAAAATATAATACATTGAACTTGATGCACTATAACCCTCCTATGGGTTTTATTAATAACCCCGATGAAGTTGAGAAAACACTTAATACAATCAAAGAGTCAAATGCACAATATGTTTTTTTGGCAGTGGGTTCTCCTCGCCAAGAGATCTTAGCAAAACTCATCAAAGATAATGATTTAATAAACGGTGTTGCTTTGTGTATTGGTGCTTCTATTTTATTTTTAGTTGGCGAAGAGAAGCGAGCACCTAAATTTATGCAAATACTTCATTTAGAGTGGGCATATAGAATGATGCAAGATCCTAAAAGGCTAGTTAAACGCTATTTCGATAACTTTTTAGCATTAAGAAAAATTTATAATAATCTATAAAAATTTATAAAGGAATATGAATGAAGTTTAAGTTTGTAGAACGTTTTTTATTTAAAAACTTTAAGTATAAAAAATATTATATGAAGATAGTTAAACCATCGGGTGAGCAATATGCTAACTATCTGAAATATCATAATTACTTTCATTCTATAGGTGATGATTGTTCAATACGTCCCTGGACTAATATTCCAGATCCTGCCTATGTAAGTATGGGAAATAATGTTCAGTTAAGTGCTTGCACATTATTAGGTCATGACGGTAGCATTAGGATGCTAAATATAGCTTATGGAAAAAGGCTTGATCGTGTAGGTAAGGTTGAAATTGGAAACAATGTATTTATAGGTCATGGAGCAATTGTTTTACCTGATGTAACTATCGGAAATAATGTTATTGTAGGTTCAGGGAGTTTGGTAACAAAAGACATTCCTGATGGAAAAATAGTCGGAGGGGTTCCTGCAAAAATTATTGGTGAAGTTGATGATTTTGTAGATAAACTAGAAGACTATACTAATAAAGTACCTTGGTCTAATCTGATTAAGGGTAGAGAAGGTGATTATGATCCTGCTATTGAGCCTGAATTAATAAAGCAAAGAGTGGCGTACTTTTATAATGAAAGCTAATTAATAAAATGCCTAATATTTTTGCATATGTAATGTTAGTTATTTGGCCTTTAGTTGCGATTAATTGTTACAAGCGGTTTGATACAATCCCTGCTACTTTTATTACGATCGTGGGTGGTTATTTATTACTGCCGGTAAAAGTGGGAATTGATTTTCCACTTATTCCTGAGCTTGATAAAAGCTCCATAGCGGGAATATCTGCACTTATAGGATGTGTTTTTGTAAAAAAAATACCATTAAGTCTTGTACCAACTAACAGGTTGCAACTTTTTTTATTTGCTTTGTTAGTTATTTCCCCTTTTTTTACAGTTTTAACTAATCAACAGCCTGTTTATAGTGGTGAAGGTTGGAGACCAGGATTATCATTATTTGACTCTATTTCAGCCATGTTAGAGCAATATATAAGGATACTTCCATTTATAATAGGCTTACAAATTATAAAGTCGGAAAAAGACTTTTTAACCATATGTAAGTTATTTGTGATCTCAGGCTTGATTTATGCATTTCCAATTTTGTTAGAAGTACGTATTAGTCCCCAACTTCATACTTGGATCTATGGTTTTTTTCCTCATAATTTTGCCCAACAAGTTAGGTTTGATGGGTTTAGGCCTGTTGTATTTTTAGGGCATGGTCTACTTGTAGGGATTTATATTATGGTTGCTTTTGCATTCTCATGCTTGCTGTGGAAACGAAATATAAAGATACATCCCAGCCTTCCGCCTTTGTTAGTAATGATGTTCTTATTTTTTATTCTCGTTATTTCAAAAGCTGTAGGGGCTATTGTATTTGGCCTTCTTGTAATGATAGCGGTATTGTTTTTCAATAAGTTTTTAAAAATAACAATGACGTATTTTATTTTCTTATTTGTTATTTTCTACCCCGCTCTATGTATTTTTAATTTATTCCCTCATCAAGAAATAATTGAGTATGTAACTACATTAGATGCGGATAGGGCACAATCCCTTGATTTTCGATTCTATCATGAAGCGTTATTGTTGGATCATGCTCGAGATAAAATATTATTTGGATGGGGTGGGTGGGGCAGAAACCGCTTAGCGGGAAGTATCACCGATGGGCGTTGGATAATAGAGTTTGGAGTATATGGAATTATTGGTTTTGTTGCTTTATTTGGCCTTATTTGTACAACGATAATAAATGGGATAAGGGCTTCTAGGACACTAGTCAACAATCATCAAATTAATATGATACTAATTACAGCTTTAGTCTTTTCAATTTTATTACTTGATCAAATAGTAAATAGTTCGCTGAGTGTTTGGCTATGGTTCCTAGTTGGGTCTTTTCAAGGTCTAGTGCAGGAGTTTAATAAATCAAATTTAAATAGAAGTGTGTTGCCGTGATTACATATGTGCTGTGAATCAATTTTAGATTGGATCAAAAGTAAATTTAATAGAACAGCTGAAGAGCTTTAAAGTGTAAAGAGTAAACTATAAAAATGTTTAAAAATGCAAAAATTAAAGGGATGTTTAGTTCTAAAGCAAAGCAGGCAAGTTTGCTCGTTTTTATTACATATGCTGTAGCTCAAGTATTAAGGTTAGGTAGTAATTTAATTTTAACCAGATTACTTATTCCGGATATGTTTGGTGTAATGGCTATTGCGTACACTTTAATTTATATCGTCACCATGCTTTCTGATGTAGGTATAGGGGCAAGTATAATTAGAAGTAGGAATTCCAATTCAACTTATTTTTTACATACAGCTTGGACCATGCAAGTTATAAGAGGTTTCTTAGTTGCCTGTATTTTAGCTCTAGCGGCTTTTACTATTAATTCATTTCAAATTAATAGTATTTTTAATACAGAATCAGCGTTTGCTGATCCTAATTTAGTACTTGTTTTATATGGGTTAACATTAATTCCAATTATTACTGGGTTTAAATCGACTAAAGTGGCGTTAGCTAATCGAAATTTGAATCTTGGTAAATTAACAATTATGGAATTATCAAGCCAAGTTATATCGATAATAGTAATGATCGTTTTAGCATACTATTTCAAAAGTATATGGGCTTTAGTGGTTGGTTCTATTCTGGGTAACTTATTGACGGTAATTTTGAGTCATTTGTTTTTGCAAGGTCAATCTGACCGATTTGGTTTGAATGCAGTAGCTTTTAAAGAAATATTTAATTTTGGGAAATGGGTTTTACTATCAAGTTTAATTACTGCATTGCTAAATCAAGGAGATCGATTAATTTTTGGTAACTTTCTGACGTCAGAACAGTTAGGAATATATTCAATAGCGCTTTTAATTAGTACCGCTATTACTCAAATAATACAACAGCTGAATGCGAAAGTTTTTTTTCCAAAATTGAGTTCCATTCACAGAGATAAGCAAAATGTGAAATTTATTTATTACTCAATTAGAAAAAAAACGGACTTAATATCATATGTTTTTTTTGGCTTTTTATTTATTACTGGACCTGTTTTAATCAATATATTATTTGATGATAGGTATGAATATGCAGGTGTATTACTCTCAATTCTTTCATTTCAGTTATTATTTACAAGTACTATAGTATCTGGTGCTTTGTACATGGCGATAGGAAAAATTAAATATCATACACAAATCGTTTTTAGTGAAACAATAATAAAGTTAACGATGATTTCTTTCTTATTTCAAACTTATGGGTTTGAAACTGCTATATACGGTTGCGCATTATTTTCAATACTTATTATACCTATTGATTTTTATTTGAAATATAAAATAAAAGTACTTGATCTTAAAAGGGAGTTTATTACGTTGCCATTTGTTATACCGGGTATTTTACTAGGAATTTTTTTCTCATTTTTTGCTGATGCTTTCAGTGAATTATTTACAAATATAGGGTTGTAGATGTTAATAAAGCAAGACAGTTCGGAAGTCATTCCTAAAGTTGCCATTATAGCTAATAATGCTTCAGCACTATTTGGTGGAGAAGCTATTATTCCTTTACATTACTTTCGCCAATTAAGAGAAAAAAATTATGATGCATTTTTAATAGTTCATGAAAGAGTTAAAGGTGAACTTAGTGAGTTATTACCTCATGAAATCGATAATATTTACTATATAAAAGATAGCTTTTTGCAAAAGTTTTTTTGGAAAATTGGAAGTTATCTCCCTAAGAGGGTTGCTACAGTTACATTTGGTGTTTTAATTGGTTTACTAACTGAGTTTCAGCAAAGAACAATCGCAAAAAGGTTAATAAAAAGTAATAAAGTTAACATAATCCATCAGCCAACCCCAGTCTCTCCGAAACAACCATCGGTTATTTATAATTTAGGGGCTCCTGTGATCATAGGTCCTATGAATGGAGGTATGAACTATCCTCCAGCTTTTAAAACTTATGAGAGTTCATTTTCAAAAATAGTATTAAAAAGTGTTAGGTTTTTATCATCTTTAATTAACCTTTTATTACCAGGTAAGAGAAAGGCTGCATTATTATTGGTAGCTAATGAACGGACCCGTAAATCACTTCCAAAAACAGCTAGTTATAATGTTCAAACGCTTGTAGAAAACGGAGTGGACTTATCATTGTGGGAGACTAATCTGTATGTTGAAGGAAGTGTTCAAGGAGAAACTCCAACGTTTCTATATTTAGGTCGTTTAATTAGTTTGAAAGCCATAGATATATTATTAGAGTCTTTATCTGATGTATTAAAAGAAAGAGATGTTAAATTAAAAATTATCGGAGATGGTGTAGAAAAAGATAACTTAATGATGCTCGCAAAGAAATTAAATATCGAATATGCTGTCGATTTTGTTGGCTTTAAACCACAGAAAGAATGCGTCGAATTAATCAAACAGTCTAGATCTTTAATATTGCCAAGTTTATGTGAATGTGGAGGAGCCGTTATTTTAGAAGCGATGGCTATGGAAACTGCTGTTATTGCAACTAATTGGGGGGGACCTCAAGATTATATAACTAATGAATGTGGTATTTTAATTGACCCTTTAGGTCGAGAGGAAATGAGAGCTAGTTTATCTGAAGCTATTTTATTGTTGGCTAATAATGAAGCTCTAGCTAAAAACATGGGTATTAATGGTCGTTTAAAAGTTGAAAAAGAATTTAGTTGGGATAAAAAAGTAGAAGAAATGCTTGATATTTATAAAAGCGTATTAGAAAAAAGTAATAAAAATAATAGTTTTAAAAGGATTTAAATTTTGGAAAAAAAGCAATCCGTAGGTGTTGTTATCATTGGTCGTAATGAAGGCGAAAGGCTGAAAAAGTGTTTGAGCTCCATTTTAGAGAAAAATATACCACTCATATATGTTGATTCAGATTCAAAAGATGACAGTTCTGAATACGCTAAATCATTAAACATTAATGTTGTAGAGCTTAGCGTCAATAGTCCTATCAATGCAGCTATAGCTAGAAACGCAGGTTTTAAGAGGTTACTAGAACTTTATAATCAAATAGATATAGTGCACTTTATTGATGCTGATTGTGAGTTGGATTTTAATTGGTTAGATCATGCCTTAAGCTGCTTAGATAAAAACCAAGATGTTGCAGCTGTTTGTGGAAGGCTTAGAGAAAAAAATATCAACATATCTGTTTTTACAAAACTCTGTGATATGAGCTGGTATATTGAGCCTGGAGAAATCAGTTCTTGCGGAGGTATTGCGACAGTTAGAGCTTCGGTGTTCTCTGAATTAGATGGGTTTAATGAGGGGCTTATTGCTGGTGAAGAGGCTGAGTTTTATTGTCGAGTAAGGAATCTTGATTATAGAATTATTTGTTTGGCAGAGAATATGGGAACCCATGATTCTGCAATGACTACTTTTAAACAGTGGTGGGTCAGAACTATTAGAACAGGCTTTGTTTATGCAAATGAGGCTAGTGTTAACAAAAAGAATCAAAGTAGTGTGATTTTTTGGGGGGCTATATTACCACTCACAATAGTGATTTTGAGTCTTTTTGAACCTATTATGTTTTTTAGTTTTATTATTTATTTAATTCAAATAGTACGAGTCACAAAAAATCTTAAAATACCTTATGTACTAAGCGATAAGTTTTTAGAAGCTAGCTTTTGTATGATCGCAAAATTACCTCAATTCATAGGTGTTGTTAAATATTATTATAATCGCATGCGAAAACAAGATGTGAAAATAATAGAATACAAATCCCAATGAATTATTTTTTATATAAGAATTATGGTAATAGTTAGGGAGAATAAATTTTGCTAATTTCCAGTGAAATACCTGATTGGACACGAGAAAAGCCATGTAAACTCTGGGACCCTGGTCGGCGATTATTGCGGTCAATTAGGCGGTATCAGGCTATTAATAAAAACTCAATTTTTGGTAAGTTGCGTAGTAAATATTGGGCTTTAAATCATAGATTTTGGACTGTAGTGAGTGGGGCTGAAATAGATTTATCCTGCCAACTAGGGGGTGGGTTGTTGATACCTCACCCAAATGGAATTGTTATTCATCCAAAAGCTGTAGTTGGAGTGAATTGCTTAATCTTTCAGCAGGTAACTATAGGTGGAGGAGATACTAAGCCGCCTGTTATTGGTGGGCATGTTGATATTGGAGCTGGTGCTAAGGTGTTAGGAACTATAGAGGTTGGTGAGCATGCAAAGATAGGTGCTAATGCAGTAGTTGTTAAAAATGTTCAGGCGGGCACTACAGTTGTGGGTATACCTGCCAAGGCTGTGTAAATATAAATTTAGGGATGAAAGTGGTTTTATAATGAATTTAAGTGTTAATGTAAGTTTAAAAAAGTTCACAATAGTCCAGGTGGTAATTTCAAGCTCTATACTATTTCTAGGATTAACTTCTTATCTTTTTACCCATTTTACAGGGCACGGTAGCTTGCTTGGAGTGATTCGGTTATTAGATGTTGGTGACGAACAAAGTATTCCAACTTTCTTCTCTGTACTTAATTTATTATTTGCATCTATTCTATTGCTTGTTATCTATATATTTGAAAGTAGGAACCAAATCAAAGGGTCTTTATTTTGGCTTTTACTTTCGATTGTCTTTTTTTATTTATCAGTAGATGAATCAGCAAGTATTCATGAGAATTTTGTTGAAGTTAATACTTTTTTAGTCAATAAAGGTGTTATAAGCCAAGTCTTAGATACGCATCAATGGCTGCCTTTTGGTGTTTTATTTTTAGTATTATTTAGCATTGTATTTATACCTTTTTTTAAGCATATCGATAAAGTTACATTACGAAATTTTTCCATTGCAGGCTTTGTTTTTATCAGTGGTGCAGTTGGCTTGGAGTATCTAGGGGCTGTAATGCTTGAAACTGGTTTTGTTGAATCTAGAAGTGATTTGATTTTTTCAATTCGTCGTTTGTGCGAAGAAGGGTTAGAGATATATGGGATTGTTATTTTTAATTGTGCTTTATATCAAGAGATTTTAAAGCGAGATATTTCAATCTCTTTTAATAATTAATTATAGAAAATTGTATTTATCTTCTTATTTTTTAATGGTGCTAATAAATAAATGGAAATTGTAAATAAAAAGGATTTAACTAATCTGATAGAACAGCAGTTTTGGTTGCTGAACAATCAAAAACGTGGTTCTAGTTACAATGTGAATTCAATGTTTTTATTTGAAAACATTGATTTACCTCTGTTTATTGTCTCTGTAAATTCAGTGGTTAGTCAAATTCACAACTTACAATCATCCTTTGAAGTACAAAATGGGGCAATTTATAAAACTCACGAGTTTTTGCAATGTAATGTAATTGAAAAGGAATTTATTAAAACAGCTAAAAATGATGCCCTGGATTGGGTGAATCAAAGGTGTAATGACTTATTTGAATTCTCAAAAGAGTCATTAGTTCGTGTAATCATCGCTAAATTTGAAGGTAGCTCTCAAGTTGTCGTTGGCTTATCTATTCCTCATATAATAATGGATCTCAAGGTAAAGGATTCAATAGCAAAATTAATATCAAACAGTTTTAATAATAACGGTTTATGTGCGCTAACATCTGAGAATTTATCAGAATATAACAATTACTCTGATTTTTTAACTAAACAAAATAGCTGGCTAAAATCAGAGAAAGGAGTTAAAGCAGCTAGTTATTGGAATAACAAAATAAAAGACACTCAAACTGCAGAAATAACCTCCCCTGAAAGAATAGTTAATATAGAATTAGTAAATCATGGTTCAGTGCCTTTAAATTTGTCTAAAGAAGAGTGTCGGGCTTTGCAGTCTTTCTGTGCTCATGGCTCGCTTTCTTCTTATATCGTTTTATTAACAGCATACTATTTATTATTGGCTAAATATTCAGGTGAATCTCATTTTTGTATTGCGGTTCCATTATCCAATAGGAAAGATGCAACATTTAAAGAGACATTAGGCTGCTTTGTTAATACTTTACCTATCACTATCGAGTTAAATGCAGAGGATAACGCAGCTAGTGTGTTAAAAAAAGTACGTACATCATTACTTGAAGCACACAGGTTTCAAGAATATCCATCTGTAAATTTAATAACTGATGCGGCGAAAGTTCGTGGTAATCGCACTTTATATCGTCATGGTTTTACTTTCGAGCATCCAATGCAACTTGATTTGAATGATGTTAAAACACAAGTTCTAGATTGTAAGCCCATTAACCCACAGCTTGATTTGTTTTTACGTTTATGGGAAAAGGATTATCTAATACATGGTAATCTTGAATACGATACTTCACTATTGGATTCAACTTTTGCAAGGCGCTTTGCTGACTCTCTTAAAGTTATCTTAAAAGATCTTATATCCCACACTAATAAACCGATAGATAATTTAAATTGCATTACGCTTGATGATAGTAAAGCAATTGAAAAATTTAATGAAACGACAAAAAACTATCATTCAGATTCAAATCTGAAATCACTATTTGAACAGCAAGTAATAAAGTCCCCAAATAATACGGCTTTAGTTTTTAAAAATGAAAAACTCACTTACTCTCAGTTTAATACGAAGATAAACCAACTCGCTAATTATTTAATTAATCAGGATATCAATAAAGGTGACGTCGTAGCTGTCATGTGCGAGCGCTCTATTGATATGATGATATATATTTATTCTATAATTAAAGTCGGCGCTATATACGTACCTATTGATATTGAACTTCCTAAAAAACGAATAGATTACATGATGATGCAATCTAATGTTAAAGCTGTGTTATCTAATAGTATGGTTGAGTGTAATTATGATAAAAATCAATATTCAACTATTTTTGTTGATAAGTTACAAGATGAAATTTCAGTTTTTTGTGAGCTGAATCCCAATATTCAAATAAACCCAAAAGATGCTGCATATATAATCTTCACTTCAGGCTCTACTGGAGTACCTAAAGGAGTAGTGAATAGCCACTTAGCTATTTCAAATAGATTACTATGGATGCAAGAAGAGTTTAAGGGTGGATGCGATGATGTTATTTTGCAAAAAACACCTTATAGTTTTGATGTATCAGTTTGGGAGATTTTTTGGCCTTTACAGGTAGGTGCTAAATTGGCTATCGCAGAAAATAATAGTCATAGAGATATATATCAAATACATAATCAAGTTAACCAGTATAACGTCACTATGCTACATTTTATTCCGGCGATGCTTATGGCGTTTTTATCCGCTCGGCATCAGACTCATAATAAACTAAAGACAATTTTTTGTAGTGGTGAGTCTTTATTATCTGAGCACTCAGCTTGTTTTTATGAAAAGTATCCTTTTGCAGAGTTAGTTAATTTATACGGACCCACAGAAGCTGCAATTGATGTCAGTATTTGGCGCTGTAAAAATAATAGAAAAATAATTCCGATAGGTAAACCAATAGCCAATACATCTTTATACGTTGTAGATGATAACCTGCAACAACTTCCTATAGGTGTAAAAGGAGAGTTATTAATTGGTGGAACTCAAGTTGCTGATGGCTATGTTGGTAATTCAGAACTGACTAAAAAGGCATTTATAACCAATCCTTTAGGTTCAGGTAAAGTTTATAAAACTGGAGATTGTGCCCGATGGAATGATGATGGTAGTTTAGAGTTTTTAGGACGAAAAGACTCTCAAATTAAATTAAATGGTATTAGGGTGGAATTAAATGGTGTTAACTCAGTAATACAGCGTTATCCCAATATTTCAGTTGCAGCAACGACAATTAAAAAGAATGAGATCGGCAATGCATTTATTGCTGCTTATTATAGTAAAAAAGATGAAAATGAATTTTTAAGTAAAGATGACTTGAAATCTTTTTTAGCAACAGTTTTACCTACCTATATGCTTCCAACTTCATTTATTGAATTGAAAAGCCTCCCTTTAACATCGAGTGGCAAGGTAAATCATAAGGCTTTATTTAATTTAAAAGTAGTTGAAGAAAAGAGCTCAGTCATAAAAAATATTCAACTAACAGAGATTGAAAGTAAAATACATCAAATTTGGTGCTTAATACTTAATAAGTCAGCTCTCTCTATTGATATTCCATTCTTTGATCTTGGTGGTGATTCCATGTCATTAATGCAAGTATTCTCTACTTTAAGCCCTATGTACCCAAATAAAATATCAAGTGTTGATATGTTTTCGTATCCTACTATTCGTTGTCTTGCTAATTTTATTGAACCTTCAAACAGTCATAAAGAAAAAGAAATGACAAAAAGTAGAGGAAATAAAATTAAAGGTGCGATGAATCAGAAGCCAAGATTAAGAGGCTCTCTTAAAAAACATAAAAAATCGGAATTTAAACCTAATGAATAAAGTTACTAACAATAATTCCGGTATAGAATTATTAAGACTTGTCGCTATATTTTTATTAATTACATACCACATAACACTTATTGGTAGTGAGGATAGTTATCCTTCTTATTTAAATGCTATTTTGTCAATTACAAAAATGGGTTGGATTGGCACTGATTTATTTTTAGCAATTGCAGGATTTTTTTGTATTAAATCTATATTTAAATATAAAAGAGAAAGCCTGAATTTTTTCGATTATTTAAAAAATAGAGCTGTTAGAATTGTACCGCATTATTATTTATTTATTTGTATTTATCTTTTTCTTGGTATTGAAGCCATAAACTTATTAGGGAATAACTTTGCTTTAAATGATGGTTTTTTAATAACTCTATTAACTTTTACATCAAATATATCTTTTGCTAATGGAATGTGGAGCGGCGTAGCTTTAGAGGGAATGTTCTCAATTGCTTTATTAGTTCAGCTTGTTCTTTTATTTGGTTTTTTATTATTTTACATCTCCAGTAGCAAAATTTTATTGATGATATTTTTATGTTTTGAACTACTCGCTATCACTTTACGTATTCAATTTGGTGTTGATGACTTTTGGCGTTCATACTTCTTCACTTTAACTCGTATTGATGCTTTTTTAATGGGTTTGACCTTAGGTGTTTTATACTCGAACTTAAAAGCCAAAGAACATTTATTAAGCAATGCAGCCATTGTTTTTTGCTCAGCATTAATACTGTTAGCTTTAACTGTGTATTTAACCCAAGGATTATATTTTAATAACCCTTTAATGTTGCATTTAGCCTACCCCGTAATCGCTCTTTTTGCTGCTTCTTTAATTAATTTATCTTTTAGGTACGAAATTAATACTTTATGGTTAAAAAAGCTTTCAAAACTTGGTAAGATTGCGTACCCAATTTATTTACTCAAATTACCGGTTATTTATTTAGTTTATTCGGTATTATTAATTATTTTTGCTGAAATAAATCCAGTTCTATTTAAAGGTCTATTTTTTACTTTTGCTTTATTTACTTGTTTTTTTGCTGGTGGATGTTGGCATTACTTAGTTAAAAGTTTATTTAAACATTCCAAACAGTTCGTTGATAGGGCTAATTTTAAGGGATTAACCCTAAATAAGTGAGCATCCTCTAGGTATTTATAATATCTAAAAGCCAAATAAAAAAGATAAGGATATTGAAACGTGTGTGGTGTATTTGGCGTATTAGACGCAAATAATCAAAATAAAAAGAAGATAGTTTTAAATGCATTATCTCGTTTGAATCATCGTGGACCTGATGAGTGGGGGGTTTATTTAAATAAATTTGTAGGCTTAGGCCATACCCGTCTGTCAATCATTGATATTGAGGATGGGCAACAACCGATGCAATCCTCTGACTACATCATTTCATTTAATGGTGAAATATACAACTATCTAGAACTACGTAGTGATCTTGAGTCTCAAGGTTATTCATTTAATACCAATTCCGACACCGAAGTGATACTAAAGTTATATGAATCAATTGGTATAGATTGTTTTGAAAAACTTAATGGCGAATTTGCAATACTCATTTGGGATAAAAAATGTGAACACTTGATAGCTGCTCGAGATCGTTACGGTATAAGGCCTTTGTATGCCTTACAACATAATAATGCTTTCTTGTTTAGCTCTGAAATGAAAGTATTTGATACGTTAGATAATTATAAAAGAGAGATAAACGCTCAAAACTTATTTGAACATGGATTATTTTGGAATACCTTAGCGGATAATACGGTTTATAAAGATATTTTAACGATTGAATCTGGAACTTTTGAGGTTTTTAATACCTCAGGTCGTATTGTTAAAGAAAGGTATTACCAAGTTGGAGAAAGCTTCAAGGTAAATGAAACCGCGGATAACTTTGTTAATACCAAAAAAGCATTTAAAGAATTATTAAATGATTCTGTTAGCTTACGCCTTAGAAGCGACGTACCTGTTGGAACATATTTAAGTGGTGGAATAGACTCTACTATCATTTCTCAATTAGTGAAAAATCAAACTAACCATACTTTTAAAACGTTTTCTGTCGCTTTTAATGATAAATCTTTAGATGAAAGTGATTTTCAAAAATTAGCCAGTAAGAAGGTTAATTCAGTGCATCACGAAGTTAAAATATCAAATAGAGATGTTGATGATAACTTGCTAAAAACTATTTATCACACTGAAAGGCCTATTTTTAGAACTGCGCCCATACCACTTCATTTGTTATCTAATAAAGTTAAAGAAACAAATACAAAAGTGGTGTTGACTGGTGAAGGTGCTGATGAAATTCTATTTGGTTATGATACGTTTAAAGAACTTAAAATTCTAAAAGAATGGAAAATGTCTAATGGTGACAGCGCTGCCATTGAATCTTTAAAAGAGCTATACCCACATTTGAGCCATTATGCAGATGCAAGACAGTTTGCTTTTATAAAAATGTATTATGAAGGCTTTCTCAATGATTTTGAAAACGAATTTAATGGTTTAAATATACGCCTAGCAAATAATAAAATTATTGAAAAATATTTTAATAAAAGCCTAGGGTTAAAGTTTGATAAAACCACTTTATTAGAGAAGTTTAAAACAACATTACCTGCTAATTATAGTTCTTGGTCTTTATTGCAAAAGAATTCATATCTGGAAATTAAAACTTTATTGCAAGGTTATTTATTATCTTCACAAGGAGATCGAATGGCTATGAGTAATAGTATTGAAGGTCGTTTTCCATTTTTAGATCATAGAGTTGTAGAGATGGCCTTTTCAATGCCAGATGACTATAAGTTAAAGGGATTTGATCAAAAGCATATTTTAAAGCAAGCATTTGAAAGTGAAATTCCAAAAGAGATTACTAATAGACCTAAACGTCCATATATGGCGCCAGACTTGATTGCTTTTATAGACTCTAAAGGAAAATTAAGTGACTTAGCAAGTACTCTACTATCAGATAAATGTATAGAAGAATATGGCCTCTTTGATACCAAGATAGTTAAAAGATTTTTAAATAAATTTAAAAATGGTGTCCCAGAAAATACTGGTTATCGGGATAATATGGTTTTTATGTTTTTATTAACATCTCAAATTTGCCAGTACTGGATTAATAACCCACCTGAAGTTGAATTAGATATGAACAAATGTGTTGTTGATATATTGGATATGTAGTGAAAGGAATGAATAAATGAGCAGTGCAGTTACTTTAGAGAAAATATTAACATTCGTAGTTGATACATATATGGTTGAAATAGAGGAAATACCGTTAGATGAATCTTTAATCGATGAAGGGATTATAGATTCATTTGGTCTTATAGAACTAGCATCATTTTTAGAAAAGGCATTTTTAATTCCGATTAATGACACTGATTTAACACGAGATAACTTTGGCTCAGTAAATAAAATGATAGCATTAGTTCATAGGAAAAAATCAAATGCTTAATGATATTGAACGCTGTTCTAAATGTATCCAATCGAAGAACTTTCCAAAAATTAAATTTGATGAACATGGAGTTTGTAACTTTTGCAATAAAGCGAGCAAATCTACAGAAATTGAAGCCTCACTGATTGATAATGCAAAAATTAAAATATCGGATTTATTTGATAACAGAATCAAAAGTGGGGAGTATGATGCCGTAGTGTGTTATAGCGGTGGTAAAGATAGTACTTATGTTTTAAAGCTAGCAGTCGAAAAGTATGGCCTAAATGTTTTAGCGTTCACTTTAGATAATGGCTATATAGCTGAAGCTGCATGGAAAAATATTAGAAAGGTAGTTGATGGCCTAGGTGTTGATCATTGGGTTTATCGCCCAGGTAGTGGTAATTATAAAGCAATTGCTCGTGCAAGTGCCGTAACAGATGTTTATCGAAAAAATACTTTAACAAGGATTTCAGCGATATGTAATTCTTGTATCTCAATGGTAAATATCACAGCCTTAAAAATTGCTCTAGAGAAAAAAATACCATTTATATTAGCTGGATTTACACTTGGACAAATCCCAATAAATGCAATCATTTATAAAAATCATTATAAGTTTTTAGCTGATTCAAGAAAAGAGTCATTAGATAAGTTAAGAGAAGAGGTGGGTGATGTTGTTGATGATTACCTATGTATTAAAGATGAGCTTATAAATGAAGTTAAAGAGTATCCTCATAATGTAAATATTTTATGTGTTGAAGATATAACT
>Ga0209396_1002625_pt1 | contig 18674 bp, 20 predicted proteins | sample GOMGulsemesocosm_6_FD_184638 | JGI IMG/M metagenome (GOLD analysis project Ga0209396, IMG submission 184638) | Methane-oxidizing microbial communities from mesocosms in the Gulf of Mexico - GOM8C Gulf of Mexico (SPAdes) (version 2) | ecosystem: Environmental > Aquatic > Marine > Cold seeps...
TGAAAAAAACTTTGAACGCCAAAACTTTACCGTAGGGGATTCTGATTCAGAGCAACACTCTGTCGTGATAAATGGCGCAATTGATCTTGATGAAGGCGAACTTTATGCTTTCGTTACGTGGTCGGATCGCGATAACCAATCAGCAGGATTCTATCGCCGCGCTAATCAAGATAGTAATAACCCCATGTTGTCTGATAATGAAGCTTATTATCCCGATGGTTTTTTACCACTTATTAATACTAAAAATACAGACTATTCATTTAATATTGGTTTTAAGACTGAATTTATAAATGAAGTGACCTTGGATGTATCAGCAACGACTGGGGAAAATAAGCAAGAATATCTTATTAGTAATTCATTGAATGCCTCATGGGTTACTCAGCAAGGCCGTGATGCTGCTTTAAGAGGCCAAGCACAAACTAAAGCCAATGCAGGTAAACTAACCTTAGGTCTTTCTACTATTAATGTGGATATGACGTGGTCTGATGAAAATGTTGCCTATGCGTGGGGCGGTGAACTGCGCAGAGACGATTACAAGATGGATGCTGGCGAAACGTATTCATGGCAAGATTATGACGGTTTAGGCATCGGTGGAGATAATGGAATTCAGGTATTCCCTGGATTCTCGCCTGAAAATACGGTTGATGAATCTAGAACCGTATACTCCTTGTATTTAGATGCAGAATGGGAAGTCAGCTATGATTTTTTGCTGACTGGTGCTCTGCGTTATGATGATTTTGAAGATTTTGGCGACACGCTTAATTTGAAATTTTCGAGTCGTTATAATGTAAACGACGACTTAATAATACGTGGTGCGATAAGCTCTGGTTTTAGATCGCCCTCCATGCAACAACAATATTTTAATAATACCAGTACTCAATTCATTGATGAGCATGCTGTTAAAGTCGGCACATTTAGAAATGATTCACAATTAGCTGTTGATGTAGGCATTCCAGCACTGCAAGAAGAAGAGTCTGTAAACTACAGTGTTGGACTTACATTTAATCCCGCTGAAAATATCACATTTACTCTCGACTATTATAATATTGCTATTGATAATCGTATTGTGATTAGTGACAAAATATTATCAGGTACAGGTAGTGAAATTTTTGATGCGGCTGTAGCCGCTAATGATGTGACTGGCGCTCAGTTCTTTATTAATGGTGCCAATACGAAAACCCAGGGTGTCGATATTGTTACCACTTACAATACGATATTAGCCGAAGGTGATTTGCATTTAGCCTTGGCGTTTAATACAACAAGAACCGAGGTGACAGGGAGGTTTTCTCCCGGTGGGTTGCAAGGCATAAGACCTGAAGATGTTTTTGGCGCGCAAGGGGTGTCGATTATTGAAGAATGGCAACCTAAAGACCGTATTAATTTAAGTGCAAACTACGATATTAATGATTTTAGTTATACCGCCTCACTTAACCGTGTTGGTGAGTATGCGGTGATTGATGGTGGTGAGTGTCAAGTATATGGTGCGAAATGGTTAACTGATGTGCAAGCAAAATGGCACTACTCAGAAGACATCAGCATAAATATCGGAGTGAATAATCTATTTGATGTAACACCTGATATTAATACTATTGGCCAGTCAGGCAGTGGTCACATAGTGGATGGTGAGGGTAATACCATTGTTCAATCAGATGGCGTATTTCAATATTCTCGCCGCAGTGCACCTTTTGGATTTAATGGTGCCTATTTGTATGCGGGTATAGATTATCGATTTTAACGCAATATACCTTTGAAAATGCCGCTAATAAAGCGGCATTTTGCTATTTTAAGGTACGCCTAATTTCGTTGCCATAGCGAAAAGGTTACTTGTCCGGCATTTTTCTCTTTTAAGCATTGCCAATTACTTGGTAGTTCAACGCCTGCTAGTTCAGATTCCATTTCAATATAGATTACTGCATTTTCAGTGAGCCATTGATTGTCTTCTAACAATTGGCAGCTTTGTTGTAGTAGATTTTTACGAAAAGGGGGATCGATAAACACAACATCAAATTTTTGTGTGGCATCTTGTGCTAAAAATTTCAAACTGTCGATATTCTTAACAGCGGCATTATTACACTTAAGTGTGCTTAAATTTTTGGTTAATTGACTTGCCGCGCCGCGGTCTTTTTCTAATAAAAGCGCACTACTTGCATAACGTGATAATGCTTCGAAAGATAAGGCACCACTGCCTGAAAACAGATCTAAGCATGTAGAATCACTAATGTAAGGCGCTAACCAATTGAATACGGTTTCTTTAACGCGATCCGTTGTGGGCCGGAGTCCTTCAACATCGTTTACGGGTAATTTTCGGCTGCGCCATTGTCCACCAATGATTCTTACTTGACCTGAACCGCCTTTTCCTGCTGCCATCTCTACCTCAATCTGTTTGTATTTGTTATCATCGGTGCAAATTTGTATCTTGGGCGCTATTTTAGCAAATTGTGCGCCTAAAACGTAATAGATGTTTATAAGGTTTTATCAAAATGGCGAAAAAAGGCATGTTTGGTTGGTTAGGGTTTGGTAAAGGTAAAGAAGAAGAGCCGAAACAAGTGACTGAGCAACAACCCGTAGAGTCTACTCTCGCGGCAGAGCAAACAGCGGCAGAGCAAGCAGCGGCAGAGCAGGCAGCGGCAGAGCAGGCAGCAGCAGAGCAGGCAGCGGCAGAGCAGGCAGCGGCAGAGCAGGCAGCGGCAGAGCAGGCAGCGGCAGAGCAGGCAGCGGCAGAGCAGGCAGCGGCAGAGCAGGCAGCGGCAGAGCAGGCAGCAGCAGAGCAGGCAGCGGCAGAGCAGGCAGCGGCAGAGCAGGCAGCGGCAGAGCAGGCAGCAGCAGAGCAGGCAGCAGCAGAGCAGGCAGCAGCAGAGCAGGCAGCGGCAGAGCAAGCAGCGGCAGAGCAGGCAGCAGCAGAGCAGGCAGCAGCAGAGCAAGCAGCGGCAGAGCAGGCAGCGGCAGAGCAAGCAGCGGCAGAGCAGGCAGCGGCAGAGCAGGCAGCGGCAGAGCAGGCAGCGGCAGAGCAAGCAGCGGCAGAGCAGGCAGCAGCAGAGCAGGCAGCAGCAGAGCAAGCAGCGGCAGAGCAGGCAGCGGCAGAGCAAGCAGCGGCAGAGCAGGCAGCGGCAGAGCCTGAAAAAAAGGCTGGGTTTTTCAAACGATTAAAAGATAGCTTAAAGCGCACCAAGCAAAACTTTGGTAGCGGTATCTTTGGTTTGTTTAAAGGGAAAAAAATTGATGATGATCTATTTGAAGAGCTAGAAGAACAACTTTTAGTGGCTGATGTTGGCGTTGATACCACACTTAAGATTATTAATTCTTTAACGCAAGGTGCTAGCCGCAAACAATTAAAAGATGGTGAGGCTTTGTACCAACTGCTTCAAGAAGAATTGGTCGAAATTATTAAGCCAGTATCAGTGCCATTAGAAATTCCAGAGAGTGATGGTCCTTACGTTATTCTCATGGTGGGTGTTAATGGCGTTGGTAAAACAACAACCATTGGTAAGCTCGCTAAAAAATTCCAACAGCAAGGCAAGAAAGTGGCCTTGGCAGCGGGTGATACGTTTCGCGCGGCCGCTGTTGAGCAACTACAGGTTTGGGGTGAACGTAACGACATTCAAGTGATTGCGCAGCACACGGGCGCTGATAGTGCTTCTGTTATTTTTGATGCTGTGCAAGCCGCTAAAGCACGTAACATTGATGTGTTAATTGCTGATACGGCTGGTCGATTACAAAATAAATCACATTTGATGGAAGAACTGAAAAAAGTGGTTCGTGTGATGCGCAAATTAGACAGTACAGCCCCCCATGAAATAATGTTAACGCTTGATGCCGGTACAGGGCAAAATGCGATGAGCCAAGTGAACTTATTTAATGAAGCCGTTGGTGTAACTGGGTTAACGATTACTAAATTAGACGGAACAGCAAAAGGTGGTGTGATATTTGGTCTAGCTGACAAATTTAATATCCCTATTCGCTTTATTGGTGTGGGTGAAGGCATTGATGATTTACGTGAATTTAACGGGCCTGAATATGTTGAAGCGCTGTTTATCAATGAAGAGACGTAATTTAGATATTAATTAGTACAGCGTGATGAAAATTACTTAAGGAGTTGAGGGTGCAGCATGATTCGATTTGAAGAAGTCACTAAGATCTATCCTGGTGGGCAACAGGCATTAAATCGGGTTAATTTTCATCTTCAACCAGGTGAAATGGCTTTTCTTACAGGCCATTCTGGCGCTGGTAAAAGCACCTTGCTCAAACTAGTGGCTATGATGGAACGACCGACGTCAGGTCAGGTATTTATCAACGGCCACAACCTTAATAAAATCACTAAAAAGCAAGTGCCTTTTGCCAGACGTGACATAGGTATGATCTTTCAGAATCATCGCTTGTTAATGGATCGCAGTGTATTTAACAACGTGGCTTTGCCGCTTATTATCGAAGGTTATCATCTTTCTGATATCAAGCGACGTGTTGCTGGTGCGTTAGATAAAGTAGGGTTATTGTCAAAAATCAATAATATGCCTAAGACGCTTTCTGGTGGTGAACTTCAGCGAGTCGGCATTGCTAGAGCAATTGTTAATAAACCCCCTTTATTATTAGCGGATGAGCCGACAGGTAATCTTGATCCTCATTTATCAGTAGAAATTTTAAAGGTGTTTGAAGATCTTAATTCAGTGGGTGTTGCGGTGATGATTGCAACACATGATTTAGGATTGATTGCACGCATGAAATATCACACTTTTACATTGCGCCAGGGGCAAATGATTCATGACGGCCTGTCATCTTCAGACTTAAGGGAGAGTGAATTTGAGCCTGTTATTTAGCCAACGAAAATCTCATGGTGCTAGCAGCACTAATCCCGGTCATCGATTGGTGATGTATTTTATTCGTCATTTACAGCAAGCATTGGCTAGTGTGGGTGAATTGTGGCGCATGCCTATTTCATCGTTATTAACCATGGCTGTGTTGGGTGTTAGTTTGGCATTACCAACCACATTGCATCTCTTAATGAAAAATGGGCAGCAATTACGTGGTAGCTGGGACAGTGCCGCTGAAATTACCCTCTTTGTTAAAGAGGGTATTAGCGATAATCAAACGCAGAAAGTGTTACGCCGAATTGGGCTTTATGAGCAAGTTAATGACGTCACTTATATTGCCGCCGAACAAGCGCTAGAAGAATTTAAAACGTTGTCTGGCTTTGGTGATGCTTTATCTTACTTAGATGAAAATCCCTTACCGTCGGTTATTCTTGTGGTGCCTAGTTTGCAGTATTCGAGTCCGGAAGGTGCCAGAGAACTGTTGGAGAAGTTACAACGCCAGCCTGAAATATCCTTTGGTAAACTTGATGTGACTTGGCTTGAAAAGCTAACAGCCATCGTAAATTTATTAGAAGATGCGGCACTAGGTTTAGGAATCTTGTTGTTGTTGGCAGTGGCTTTAGTTATTGCAAACACTATTAGGTTATCGATTTTAAATCGTCGAGAAGAAATAGAAGTACTGAAATTAGTGGGTGCCACCAATGATTTCATTAGGCGTCCGTTTTTATACACTGGTATTTGGTATGGGCTCATTGGCGGCATGATTGCTTGGGTATGCGTATCGTTGATTTTGTGGTGGGTTGAGGGAGCATTACTCGATCTAGCAAGCCAATTAGGATCCGAATTAACTCTTAGTGGACTCAATATTAGTGAATTTTTGATCTTGATCGCACTTAGTACAGGGCTAGGATGGCTTGGTGCTTATGGCTCTGTGATGCGTCATGTCTATGAAATTGAACCAGAAAATCAACTTTGAACTATTTTATTAAATGCCTGACTAATATAATGGAAATAGTTAGTAACAATCAGTGCTTTGATCCTCTAGCGATCATTAAAATAGCGTGGTAGACTCGAGGCGAGTTAAAGATTAGGAGTAAAGAATGAGCAACGCAATTCAATCAAACGCATTAATGCCGATAGCCTCTGGTAGCATAGAAAGTTATGTTTCTCGTGCCGCGCAGATCCCTATGCTTAATGCAGAAGAAGAGCATGAATTAGCCTCTCGTTTATATCATGATGGCGATTTAAAAGCAGCGCAAAAACTTATCATGTCACATTTACGTTTCGTGATACATGTTGCTAAAAGCTATTCAGGTTATGGATTGCCACACGCCGACCTTATTCAAGAAGGTAATGTTGGTTTAATGAAAGCCGTAAAGCGTTTTAATCCTGAAGTGGGTGTTAGATTAGTTTCTTTCGCCGTGCATTGGATAAAAGCTGAGATACATGAATATGTATTGAAAAACTGGCGCATAGTTAAAGTGGCTACGACTAAGGCACAGCGGAAATTATTTTTTAATCTACGTAAAAACAAAAAACGTTTAGGTTGGTTTAATCAAGAAGAAGTCAATGTTGTTGCACGCGAGTTAGGTGTTTCGACGCGGGACGTTCTTGAAATGGAAAATAGAATGAGTCTGACGGACAATTCTTTCGACCTATCTAACGATGATGATGATTCTGGTGCTTCAAATTTTGCACCAACCCAGTATTTAGAAGATAAATCATCAAATGTTGCTACCTATGTTGAAGATAAAAACTGGGAAAATCACGCGAATACTAAATTACGTAGTGCCCTATCAACATTAGATGAACGTAGTCAGCATATTGTTCAATCTCGCTGGTTATCTGAAGATAAAGTAACACTGCAAGAGCTGGCCAGTTATTATGAGGTCTCGGCCGAACGTATTAGGCAATTAGAAAAAAATGCCATGAAGAAGTTAAAAGCCGCCATGGAATAGTATTGAGAAAGCAGCATTAGCTGCTTTTTTTATGCCTAAAATAAAATGGATTTATAATGATTAAGCACCAAGTTGAAGTTGTTAATGTAATTACCGAAAACTGCCCACTTCATAGATCATCTGCGCAAGAAAATGCTGAAACTGAGCCTGACCTACCTAACGATTCTTTGGCTGTTGAGTCTTCTCAAAGGACATTTGATGACGATGTGATGAAAGACGAAGTGATGTGCTTATGCGAAACAGACGATGAAAATATATCACTGACCAGTGTTTCACCTTATTGAGGCATAACCGCCGTTGTAGTGATATAACTGTCGTTGATGATTGAGTGCTTTGCACGTGCAATTTTTGTCATCTCTGGCAATAGTCTTGATACTGGTACCAATTCAATCCCTAATTCTTTTAGTGTTTCTACTTTTTTTCTCAAAAATTCAATGCTTTGCGGATGTGGATGCGCAATCGCGATGGCATGATTATAGCGATTTGCAATGTTAACTAACCGACTAAACTGTTTATCTAAATATGCTTCATCAAGTTGATTGTCTAGGAATATATGCCTGTGTCCTGTTCTTAAGCCATATTTCACCGCAATGCGCTCAGCCATTGAATTTGCCGTAGTTTTACTGTCTAGAAAATATAACTGCTGTTGAGATAGCTCATCCATTAACCAGCCTAATTGTTTTGGCTGCGTAGTAAAATGACTACCCATATGATTATTAATACCACTGACATTTGGAATGTTGTTGAGTACACCGCGCACTTGTTGCCGTGTTTCTTGCTCTGTCATAGCCAATGTTAAAGCACCTTTTCCTAATAGATGGTTGTCATTGATTGCTTCCATTGGAATGTGAGCCATAACTTCACGTTGGCTATCAAATACGGCATTGGCGATTTTTTGGGTAAAGGGCGCGTAAGGCACCACTGAGTAGGTGAATTGCCCTTTTAATGTCAGTGCGGTGAAATCAGTTTTACGATAGCCTATATCATCAATAATAATAGCAATTTTAGGGGAAGAGGTGACTGTATTTGAAAAGCTAAAAGCGCTAGTGAATGTACCAATGATAACAAGGGTATATTTAAAAAAACGTGCCTTCATTGTATTGTCACTCTCCGGTGATTTCTTCATTTATTGATGCACATTTGACCAGAAAAAAAGGTTAAAGCCAATAGTGATTATCAACTAATTTATATCTGAAGCTAAACGAGCCCTGTTCATGATAATAATTAGTTATTTTCCAAACCATCGTTGTGGGTTAACGGCTTTGCCTTTATGTCGAATTTCAAAATAGAGGCTAGATATAGACTGCCCACCACTTTGTCCCAACAACGCAATTTGTTCATTCTTTGCCACGTTATCGCCAGATTTTTTTAATAAGGCCTGGTTATGGCCGTATAAGCTCATATAACCTTGTCCATGATCTACCACTAACACTAAGCCAAAACCTTTTATCCAATCTGAAAAGACAATTTTTCCATGATGAACGGCATTAACGGCTTGTCCTTCTCGGCCAACAATCGTTATGCCTTTCCAGCGCAGTCTACTGTTACGTTTTTGCCCAAATTTATGGGTTGTTTTCCCTTTTGTAGGGCGTGTAAGGCGTCCGCGTAAATTATCTAATCCAGTCAAAGGTAAAGCCGCAGTTTCTACCTGCTTTTGTGCTTGTGCTTGGATTAACTGCTTAATATCCAATTCAGACAATTGATATTGTTCGAGTTGAGCACTGTTTTGTAAATACGACTTTCTGAGCTGTGCTAGGGCGTCTCCACGCGTTTTTTTCTCAAGCTTCAACTTGCTTTCCGCTGTTTTTTGCGTGACGCGTAGTGCCGAAAGGTCACTAAGTGTATCGATGAGTTTGGCTTCAACGGTCTGTAATTGTGTGTAGGTCTGTTTCAGATTTGTTAGTGAGTCGACGCGCGCTTTATTTAAATAATGATAATAGCCCAACAAGCGTTCTGTTTTACTGCTTTGTTGTTGGTTGAGTAATAGCTGCATTAAATCGTGATTGCCAGTCATATAAGCACTTTTTAGCTGCTGTGCTAATACTGTTTTTTGACGTTGTTGTGTTGTGACTAACTGCTTTTTTTCTATTTTTAATGATTGCTGTGTAGCCAAACTTGTTTGCTGTTGTTGATTTGTTTGAAATAAAGCGTTCGCAGTCGTTGCTATTTTTTTGTCAGTATCACGCAGTAAATTCGTTAAGCGTTGTTGCTGCTTTTTTTGTTTGGCAAGAAGTGATTTTTGTTGATTTATTTTTGTTTTTAAATCACCTAATTTATCCGAATTAGTGGTGTCATTAGCCAAACAAGCGCTGCTAAATAGCAGCGCCAATAAGCTAAATAATCGAAAATATATCAATGTATTAACTAAGGGTCATTAATGGTGTTCCCGTCATTTGCTCAGGGATCTCCATATCTATTAAACGCAGTATCGTCGGTGCAATATCACTTAACTTTCCGGGACCACTGGCCACCGCAGGGCGACCGACATAAATAAATGGCACAGGTTCACTCGTATGTGCAGTATGAACTTGTTGGGTTGTCTCATTGACCATTTGCTCTGCATTACCATGATCTGCGGTGATCAAACATTCGCCGCCTACACTATTGAGTGCATCAACAACGCGGCCAACGCAAGTATCTACGGCTTCACAGGCCTTAATAGCAGCAGACATCACGCCAGTATGACCGACCATGTCACCATTGGGATAATTACAGATAATGACATCGTATTTACCGCCTTCAATAGCACCAACGAGTTTGTCGGTTAATAATTCAGAATTCATTTCAGGTTGTAAATCGTAGGTTGCTACGTCAGGAGAAGGTATTAAGATACGATCTTCACCCACGAATTCATTTTCGACACCGCCATTAAAGAAAAAGGTGACGTGGGCGTATTTCTCAGTTTCAGAGATACGCAATTGTGTTTTGTTGTTGTATTGTAACCATTCTCCTAAAACGTTATCTAACTTCTCTGGAGAGTAAGCAACCGGACTTACAATAGATTCTGCATATTGAGTCAGTTGAACAAAAGCGCTTAAAATAGGGTGTGTCTTGCGGTTAAAGCCTTCAAAATCAGTATCAACAAATGCACGGCTGATTTCACGTGCACGGTCGGCTCTAAAATTCATGAAAAATAGCGCGTCGCCATCTTCAATAGTCACTGCTTCGCCTTCATTAGTTATTGCGCTTGCACCGACAAATTCATCGTTCTCGTCACGAGCATAAGCCTGCTCCAACGCATCAATTGGACAGCTATATTGATATAAACCTTGTCCTTGGCTCATTAAGTTATAAGCCACTTCAACACGATCCCAGCGTTGGTCACGATCCATGGCGTAATAACGGCCAACAAGTGAGGCTATTTGTCCTTTACCGAGAGCTTTGAACAACGTTTGCATTTTTTCAATGGATGCCAGTGCGCTACGCGGTGGAGTATCTCGACCATCTAAAAAGGCATGCAAATATATATTTGTCGCGCCGCGTTGGGCGGCTAATTTTATCATGGCCACTATATGGTCTTCATGACTATGAACACCGCCCGGTGAGAGCAATCCCATAATATGTACGGCTTTATTTGCTGCAACAGCTTTATCGATGTTTTTTACGAATGCGTCGTTAGTATTGAAATCGCCGTCACTGATCGATTTATTAATACGCGTATAATTTTGATAAACAATGCGTCCTGAGCCGATATTTACGTGACCCACTTCTGAGTTACCCATTTGGCCGTCTGGTAAACCTACATCCATGCCTGATCCAGAAATTAACGTGTGAGGATATTGTTGCCACAGGTTATCTAAAACGGGGGTGTTAGCTTGAGCAATCGCATTATTAGATTGTTCTTCACGATAGCCCCAGCCATCAAGAATGAGTAAGACTAAAGGTTTTTTGGCCGCAGACATTAATATATTTCCTAAAATAGTGACGCAATAATAGCTCAACATATTACACTGGGCATGACAGATTAAAAACACTTAAAATGGTTTAAATTGGAATAAAATATATTGCCGTTAACTGATTGATTTTACAAGGTGCTTTGAGTACCAAATCAGTTAATATTAGAGGTCCTTTAAATGCGGTTTTTAGCGCGTTATGAGGCAATGTGATATCGAGCATTGTAACTAAGTCATTGGTCTGTATACTAGGCTGAAATTGGGCGTTTGTATGGCCAGTTTAAGTCATAAATGTCAGAAAATAATTAGGAAGTAACATGCAAGAGTATTTAGATTTTTTACAAGCAAATCAGTGGTTAACAATCGCATGGTTAGTCATTTTTGGTACGCTAGTTTTTACCAGCATCAAAGCAGGGCTATCGGCGATTAAAAAGATTACCCATCAACAAGCCACCTTGTTGATGAATCGTGAAAATGCCGTTGTAATCGATGTGCGTGGCGAGTCAGATTTTAAACAGGGACATATCTTAGGTTCTAAGTTGCTTCCACTGTCTAAATTTAAAAATAATGATCTGGCAAGCATTGAAAAACATAAAGATAGCCCCATTATTGTTGTATGTAACAGCGGCATGACATCATCGCAAGCGTGTCAAATGCTACAGAAATTAGGTTTTTCTAATTTGCATAATTTGCAAGGTGGATTGACTGAATGGCGCAGTGCAAACTTGCCGTTAACTAAAAAATAGGAACAACACGATGGCTACAGTAACAATTTATTCTCGTTCTTGGTGTTCTTTTTGTAAGCGTGCCAAAGATTTGTTGGAAAGCAAAGATATTGCTTATACTTCGATTGATATTGAAGAACAACCTGAAAAACGAGATGAAATGATTGAACGTACTGGACGAACGTCAGTACCACAAATTTTTATTAATGATCAAGCCATTGGTGGATGTGACGATTTATTTTCGCTCCATGCCGCAGGCGATTTAGAGACATTGTTAGCGTAATTACGTTAAATAACTAGAATAAGACCAAGGAATTATCATGGCTGAAGAAAACGCAGTAACAGAAGCAAACCCAGAATTTCAAATTCAACGTATTTATACAAAAGACGTGTCGTTTGAAACACCCAACTCACCGGTTATTTTTCAAAAAGAATGGGAACCGGATGTTAAACTTGATTTAGATACACGTAGTAATAAATTAGACGATGAGTTATTTGAAGTTGTCCTATCATTGACTGTAACTGCATCAATTGGCGAAGAAGTTGCATTTTTGGCTGAAGTACAACAAGCCGGAATTTTCACAATTGCTGGCGTTGAAGGGCAACAACTTGCACATTCAATTGGCTCTTACTGTCCAAACATTTTATTTCCGTATGCCCGTCAAGTTATTGCTAGCTTGGTTTCAGGTGGTACTTTCCCACAACTTAACCTTGCGCCAGTTAACTTTGATGCATTGTTCGCACAATACGTGAATTCACGTGAAGATAGCGAACAAGCACAAGGCGATAACGTAGCTCATTAATGATGACTATTGAAACGCAAGCTGATATTGCGATTTTAGGGGCAGGGTCTTATGGCTCTGCCCTTGCTATTTGTTTAGCTAGAAACGGCAATAAAACATTATTATGGGGTCATAATCCCCAGCATATTAATCAGCTGAAGACCGACGGCGCTAACGAGAAATATTTGCCTGGTGCAAAGTTCCCGGCCTCGCTTATTGTTGATAATGATTTGTCACAGGTGGTGGCAGCCAGTAAAACTATTTTAGTTGTCGTGCCGAGTTTTGCCTTCGTTGATATGCTAAAACAGCTTAAACCGTTGTTAACTAAAGCGCATCGACTTGCTTGGGCAACCAAGGGATTAGAAGCCGAAACGGGCCGATTATTACAAGATGTTGCACGTGATATCCTCGGTGATGACATTGCATTAGCTGTTTTATCCGGACCGACTTTTGCTAAAGAAATGGCCGCAGGTCTACCAACCGCCATCTCATTAGCGTCTTCACATTCTGATTTTGCTGAGCATTTGGCTCATTTACTTCACAATGAGAAAAACTTTCGTGTTTATCAAAATACGGACTTTATTGGTATTCAATTAGGTGGCGCGGTTAAAAACGTGATTGCTATTGGTGCGGGTATGTCTGATGGTTTAGGTTTTGGTGCTAATGCGCGTATCGCGTTAGTCACACGTGGCTTGGCTGAATTGTGCCGCGTTGGTCAAGCGGTGGGGGCTGAACAAGCTACTTTTATGGGAATGGCCGGTTTAGGCGATCTTGTACTAACCTGTACAGATAACCAATCTCGTAATCGTCGTTTTGGATTGGCGCTCGGCAAAGGGATTAGTATCGAACAAGCTCAAATCGATATTGGTCAAGTTGTTGAAGGCTATCGTAATACGAAAGAAGTGTACTTATTAGCTAAGCGTTTAGGTGTTGAAATGCCAATCACAGAGCAGATTTATCAAGTTTTATATGAAGGTAAAGATGCACAGCTTGCAGCCAAAGCACTATTAGGGCGTACTAAAAAAATAGAGTCCTAATACCAATCAAGCTCAATCTTTAAAAAGCTGGCATGTTTTACATGTCAGCTTTTTTTATCCAATGATTTTGTTTTGGCGATCAGATTGACAACGAAATGGTTTAGATTCATTGGCATGCTCTTCGGCATAAAAGGCCATACGTCTTAGGGATTTATGGCGATTTTGAATACGTTTTTTATGGCGTAGACGATTAATTCTCATAAGATTTTGCTCCCATATAACCTATTTGTCGCCAAGACTCATAGACAATAACGGCGACGGCATTAGACAAATTCATGCTGCGACTTTGCGCTAACATTGGAATTCGAATACGTTGTTGTGGCGGTAAAGATTCGATGATATCCATCGGTAATCCACGCGTCTCAGGACCAAATAATAGCATGTCACCATCTTCAAATGAGGCATCGCTATGACTATGAGTCGCTTTGGTTGTGCACGCAAAAATACGATTAGGCGACACACTATCAAGCATCGCTTGGTAGTTTTTGTGGCGAGTTACGTGAGTCATTTCACTGTAATCTAAACCTGCTCTTCTTAGTTTTTTATCATCGAGATCAAAGCCTAAAGGTTCAATTAAATGAAGGTGGAAACCAGTGTTAGCACAGAGGCGAATAATATTGCCAGTATTCGGTGGGATTTCAGGTTCGTACAATGCAACATGTAACATGATATGCTCGGTTGAGAGTCTTTGAGCGCATTGTACCTAGCAAAAGCGCTAAATGCTAGCGCCACTTTCATGGTTAGTTTTTTACTAAAGGCAAGGAAATGGTAACTGTTAAGCCACCATCTTTATTGTTAGTTGCGTCAATTTTTCCTTGGTGACGTGTAACTGCTTCATGAGCAATAGCTAATCCCAACCCCGTCCCGCCAGACTTTCGATCTCGCGCCGTTGAAACACGGTAAAAGGGCGTAAATAAGTTAGTTAAATGTGCATCTTCTACGCCGCAACCATCGTCGCTAATATCTATTATTAATCGGTTATTTTTGGAATAGACAGTAAAAGATATGGTTTTTTTCGCGTATCGAATAGCGTTACGTAAAATATTCTCAATAGCGCTGGCAAGTGAATCCCATTGCACTGAAACCGTTAATTGTTGAGTAATGTTATCAATGAGTTCAATGTTGGCTTGATGTGCTTCAAAGCGTGCATTATCGATGATTTCTTCCATGAAGAATGAAAACTCGGTTGTTTCAAAAGGATGTTCATTAGTTAACGTTGAACGAGATAAGGCCAACAACTGATATAACATTTTATCTATTGTTTCTGTTTCTTGCTCAATACGCTTAAGCTCTGGGTTGTCGCCAAATTGGCGTCGATGGATAGCACAGGCAAGTTGAAGCCTGGTCAGCGGGGTACGTATTTCATGAGAGATATCGCCTAATAAACGCTGCTGTCCATTGACCATTGTTTCAATTGCGCCGGCCATTTCGTTGAACGATCTTGCCAATTGACCAATTTCGTCATGATATCGAAGTGCTAGTTTGTCTGCGCGAACGCTTAAGTCGCCTTGCGCTAATTTTTTTGCACTGCGATCTAAAGATCTAATTGGGCGTGATAAATGCCAGGCCAATAAGCCGCAAAATATCGCACTAATTAGCATAACTATAGCAAACGTAATCCAAGGGTTTTCACTTAAAAAGGTTAACACCTTAGTACGTTTCTTATGGTTGAAATCACGTAAATAGAGCTGGTAGTTTTTGTCTTTATGAGTGAATTTGTATGGGCCGTAAAGCGTCCAACGTTTTAATTTTAAACGTTGTTGCTGCGGATTATCTTCGTGATTCACAATGGCTAAATAAACATCTTTGGGTAATCTACGGCCGTCAAATGCGTTGTTCTCGTCATTAATGACAAATACATTAGCAAGGCGTCCACGTTTGTTAATTAGTCTTTTTCTCAAGTAATGTGGTGGACGAATTTTATGTTGTGCTCGTTTGATAGCTTTAGTTAAATTTTTTGAATTTGACAACATATCAACAATTTCTAAATGGTGCTTGAGTTGTTGAGGGTCTATGCGCTCAGAAGAAGCTAACATACTTGGTATGGCTATTATGGTTGCTGTTTGTGCCACAGCTACAAGCCAAAAACCAAAAAATATTTTTAAAAATAACTGCTTAGGCATATCAGGTGTTCCACAATACTAATTATCTAACCAAATGTAGCCATGGCCACGAACTGTTTTTATGCGGGGTAATTTGTCGGCACGTAGGGGTAATTTTTTACGTAGATTGGACATGTGCATATCCAAGCTTCTATCGAAGGCTTGAAGCCGCTTACCTAGTACTTTTTGGTTGAGGCTATTTTTATCTAATAGCTCACCGGGCATTTCAATAAGCTCAGCTAGCAGCAAGAATTCCGTACCCGTAAGATCCAGTTCCATGTCACCACATCGTGCTTCTTGGCGGCCATGATGCAAGTAGATATCACCTAACTGTATTTGTTGTGCTTTTTGTGGCGTGAGCTGGCTGCGACGTAAAATTGCCTTAATACGCGCTAACAGTTCTCTGTCATTAAAAGGCTTTGGGAGGTAGTCATCAGCGCCAAATTCAAGACCGATGACTCGATCAATCTCATCGCCTTTAGCTGTAAGCATTAATACGGGTAATTGACTGGTTTGACGAAGTTTTTTTAATACTTCAAAGCCATTAAGTTGAGGCAACATAACATCGAGCAACACCATTTGATGATTCTCTTGTAAGGCAAGGGCTAATCCTGATTCCCCATCACTGGCCGTATCTACAACGTAGCCTTCCATAGTGAGCAGCTGAACCAATAACTCACTGAGTTCTTGATCATCTTCTATCAGTAATAGTTTGTTAGGGGGCGTCATATTGCTTAACCTATTAAATGTAACTTGGGTTAAGTGTAACGAGTGTGACAAGGAAACACACTTACTTTACACATTTTTACACTCGACATTCATAGCTTTACATGGAGGTGTCTAATATAGATTGCGAACCCAAACAAAAGGAAAACCACATGAAAGTATCAACAAAAATATTAGCAACATTGGCACTATCTAGTTCATTAATGCTGACCAGTGTTATGGCGATGGAACGTGGCGAAGGCCGTCACATGGAACGCGGTTTAAAAGTTGAACATATGACGAAAAAATTATCGTTAACAGAAGCTCAATCGACAAAGATTCAAGCGTTAGTGGATGCACATAAAGGTGAGCGTCCTACGGTTGACCGCGCGGCCATGAAAGAAAAGATGAAATCGAAAAGAGCAGCCATGAAGGCTAAGTTTGTCGCGATGATGAATGCACCAGAATTTGATGAAGCAGCAGTCCGCGCTAAAATTGCTGAGCGTTCGAAAAAGCATACTGATCGTCAAGTGTCTAAAATGCAATTACAGCATTCTATCTATCAAGTGCTTAACGAAGAGCAACGTGTTGATTACTTAAAAATGATGAGCAAGAAGCATCGTAAAATGAAAAAGCACATGAAAAAACAGCGCCATGAGCACAAGAATAAAAGATCACATGATTAATCGCCTTAATATAAATAAGCGACTTCGGTCGCTATTTTTTTACCTAATTGTTATTCGACGGAAAGTTTTTATTGCTAAGGCGTGTCTTATCCATTAATTATAAAGTCATACCGTAAGCAACATGCTGGAGTAATATCGTGTCGAATAAATTTACTAAAGGGTTACTCAAGAAATCACCTTGGCATATCAAGGATGCTGAAGTCACACCAGAAGTCGTGTTTAAAGATCGTCGAAATATTATGAAGGCCTTAGGTTTCGGTGTTGTTGGCGCAAGTATGCCGAGCGTTGCGAAAGCTGATATATTCGATTTATTTGGTAAAAAAGAAAAGGCCAAGCAGTTTTTAACAATACCTCTACCATTTGAAAAAGACACCAACTATGCTGGTTCTGAAATCGTCACGCCTTATAGTAAAGTAACTACCCATAATAACTTCTATGAATTTGGTACTAGCAAGAAAGCGCCCTCGCAAAACGCTCAAAATTTTATTGTTGAGCCATGGACGTTAGTCATCGATGGTGAAGTAGACACGCCTCTAAAGTTAGATATTAACGATTTCACAAAGCTAATGGAGCTTGAACAACGAACTTACCGAATGCGTTGTGTTGAAGCATGGTCGATGGTCATTCCTTGGTTAGGCTTTCCGCTCGCGGCGCTATTAAAAAAAGCAGGCGTGACATCAAAAGGTAAATATGTTGCTTTTGAAACATTGCACGATCCTGAGCAAATGCCAGGACAGAAAAATAGATTCTTAGGTGGCGGTATTCATTACCCTTATGTTGAAGGTTTAACTATTAGCGAGGCAATGAATGACTTAGCGTTCATGGCCGTTGGTTTATATGGCAAAACGCTTCCGCCTCAAAATGGCGCGCCTATTCGTTTAGTAGTGCCGTGGAAATACGGTTTTAAGAGTATAAAATCAGTGGTTAGAATTAGTGTTACTAGCGAGCGACCACCCACCAGTTGGAATCAATTAGCAGCCAATGAATATGGATTTTATGCCAATGTTAATCCATTTGTTGATCACCCTCGTTGGTCACAAGCGAGTGAGCGCCGTATTGCAGAAGGTGGATTATTTTCAGCTAAACGCATAAAAACATTACCGTTTAATGGATATGGAGAACAAGTGGCTGACCTATATCGTGGGTTAGATTTAACCAAGAATTTTTAAAAAGTAGAATACTATGCGCTTAACAAACAAACATTTATTTTGGCTTAAAGCATTAATGCATTGGATCGCATTACTGCCGATTGTTTATCTTGTTTTATTGGTTCTTACAGGTGAAGCGGGTGGCGACCCTGTGCAATATATTATTCATTACACCGGCATTGGTGCGTTAAACACCTTGTTGATAACACTCTGTATTTCACCTATCGCAAAACGCTTTAAACAAGGGGCTTTAGTACAAACAAGACGCTTAATTGGCCTTTATGTTTTTGCATACGCCACGTTACATTTAGCGGCATTTATTAGTTTAGATTTGTTGTTTGAATGGTCTTTATTTATTACTGAAACGGTTAAGCGTCCGTATATATTGGTAGGAATGGTGGCTTATTTACTGCTGTTTGCCTTAACGGTGACTTCGTTTAATGCTATCAAGCGAAAAATGGGTAAACGCTGGCAGAAGCTGCACAATAGTATCTATTTAATCGCGTTGTTAGTGCCGCTGCATTTTATTTGGTCTGTCAAATCTGAAATCATCGAGCCTAGCATTTATATTGTGGTTACGGCGTTGTTGTTATCACTGAGAAAAGAGCAAATTAAGCGCATTTTTACTCGATGAGCATTAATCGCTAATAACTAAACGTATCGCGTTATCTTTTAATTGTTTGGCGTAGCGAACGCGCGCCAAATAATCTCGCCATAATGTATCTTGTTGTTCGCATAAGTGTTTCAAATACGCCGCTGAGTAATCCTCACTAGTGTGATTATCATCAAACGAAATTGACATCGCGTTGTCATCAAAGTCTAACGTCACTATT
>Ga0209396_1002630_pt1 | contig 18660 bp, 12 predicted proteins | sample GOMGulsemesocosm_6_FD_184638 | JGI IMG/M metagenome (GOLD analysis project Ga0209396, IMG submission 184638) | Methane-oxidizing microbial communities from mesocosms in the Gulf of Mexico - GOM8C Gulf of Mexico (SPAdes) (version 2) | ecosystem: Environmental > Aquatic > Marine > Cold seeps...
AGTAACGACAAATTCGAACTTGCTGCTGGTATAAAAGGTATGGTGATGAGTGTATTTACACTGCCCTCTTATCCTTATGTTTTTAAAATTATTAAAGATAAGTTCGCACCAAGTAAAAACATGACCAAACAAGATGTTAAGAGCAAATATCGTTTGGTTAAACACCATGACCGAGTGGGTAGAATGGCTGATACCATGGAGTATTCTGAAGTTGCCTTCCCGAAAACACGATTTTCAGCTGAACTCCTCGAAGAGCTATACAAAGTAGCGCCTTCCATCATTCGAGAAGAAAATGAACTTATTGTTATTCAACATCTTTATATAGAGCGCCGTATGATCCCGCTTAATATATATTTGTCTAATGCTAATGAAGAAGAAACCAAAGAAGCTTTATACGGATATGGGCAAGCGATTAAGCAATTAATTGCGGCTGATATATTTCCAGGAGACATGCTGTTAAAGAACTTTGGTGTTACCCGTCACGGTAGAGTTATTTTTTACGATTATGATGAAATAACTTATATGAACGAAGTTAATTTTAGGCGAATTCCTGAAGCGATAACCGAAGAACAAATTTATGCTGCCGAACCTTGGTACTCAGTTGCACCTGAAGATATGTTTCCTGAAGAATTAGCAACCTTTGCTTTGTCTAACAGAAAATACAGAGAAGCATTTAAAGAGGCACATGAAGACTTACTTGATGCGGATTATTGGAAAAAAATTCAAGAAAATGTAAAAAACAAAATCTATGGTGACGTATTTCCGTACCCTGACGAGCTAAGATTTTGCAATATGTTTGCTCAAAGAAGCTAGGAATGTACAAATTATAGCTACAACGTAGAATTATTGAGCGAACAGTAAGTATTTGTAATATTATGCTTTACCTTTAGAATTGCTTGGGTATAATTCTCCACAGCTGCAGGGGTGTAGTTCCAATTGGTAGAACAGCGGTCTCCAAAACCGACGGTTGGGAGTTCGAATCTCTCCACCCCTGCCAATTTTTTTCCTTGTTACACCTCTATTTTTTATCCTATATTTTCTTTATAAATCGTTTCTTATTCCTTATATCATTTATTTGATGGCATTTAAGTTAACTGTTTTTTCTGTCATTATAGCTTTAGTGCGCTTACATCAGATTTAGGTAATTTTGGTTTATATGACGGTAACTCAAAAACAATATTCACAGCTTTCAGAAATGGGCATTAATGTATGGCAATCACGCGCTTCATTAAATAACTCAACAGCTGATAGTACCGAAACAAGCAGCATCGTAAAGCCTCTGACAATTAACGCTAAAGAAATTGTTACTCAGTCCTTATTTTTAGATGTGCTGCACAGTATTGATTGTGAAATTGGTGATATAGAAATTAAAAACGACACTGTTGATTTAGGTTTAATTAATTGGCAATTTAGCGATAACAGCACTATTAATTTCGACCATAACATTCTTACTACACCACCACTAAACCTGCTTGCTTTAAGTACACAATTAAAACGTGATTTATGGCAAACACTTACAGAAAAAGTACTCTCTTAATGCAACAATTTATTCCTATTACGTTAAAAGATGTTGAGGCTTTAATGCCTATTGAAACAGCATGTCATTCACATCCCTGGAGTGAAAAAACCTTCTCTAGCTGTATTGGCGGACGATACTTTGGCAATTATGTAAAAAATAACGACAAAACGTTAGGCTTCTACATTGGTGAACATGTTGTTGGTGAAGTTACCTTAATGGATATTTGTGTATCACCCGAAGAACAAGGCAATGGACACGGAAAAACATTACTAAAGCACTTTATTGCTGAAGCAAGAAAAATAGATGCTAATAAGGTTTGGCTAGAAGTTCGCGCGAAAAATATCAGCGCGCAAATGATGTATATCAACAGTGGCTTTATTGAAACCGACAGGCGTGTAGGTTACTACCCTAGTGCATCAGGTTTTGGTTATGAAGATGCCATTATTATGTGTTTGAGTTTATAGGTATTTATTTAAAATGGGAGGTATATACTAATATCCCCCTCCCACCTTAAATTAGAGATGTATTAAGCGACTCGGTGAAGTACACAAATTTTATTATTAGAAGGGTCACGTAAATAACCAAGGTATATTTTTCCTATTGTCCCTTCACGTATTCCTGGAGGCTCTTCACAGGTTACTCCTCCATTGGCTATTCCTGCTGCATGCCAAGCATCGGCTAACTCAATAGTTTCAGCAGCAAAGCCAATTGTAGAGCCATTGCCATGACAAGCAGGTTCTCCATCAATAGGTTTACTTAACGCAAAAACGCCATTATTAGTAAAATAAAAACAACGGCCTTTTTCATCAATAACGCCTGGTTTATGGCCTAAAGCACCTAAAACCGCATCATAAAAAACCTTTGATTCTTCTACATTGTTTGCACCAATCATCACATGACTAAACATCTTTGTTTTCCTCGTTAAGTTTCAATTAATCGTATAATAAAATTATCATACTCATTGTAGGTGTTACTTATATAAACTTTCATGACATTCCGACAATATAGATAAGGCAATGGATTCTGGTAACTGCCCTCCTATATCTAAGCCAATAGGGCTTGATAGCGGTTTATTCAACTGTGCTAAGCTTAATTGTTGTTGTTTTAATATTCTTTCTCGTCGGTGAATGGGTCCTAATAATCCCACATAACTTGCACTGGATGCTTGCGCAACCTTTAATGCTTCACCATCCATTACAATATTATGTGTCATGATGATGATGCCATCCACACTTTGTAATAGTTTTTGATTCTCTAATAATGTTAATGCTGGCACTTTTAGTATTTGATCCACCTTCGAGAAATGAGCACTTCGTGCATAAGCAGGTCGTTTATCAATAAGCGTAATTGTCCAGCCCATGGTATGAGCCATATCAACTAAGGGTTGAGCATCAATCCCTCCGCCAAAAATCATAATATGTGGCGACGGAAAAATAGGAGTAAAAAGCCAAGATGATGAGGTGTTATCCATTGCTTCAGCCAATAAACCTTTAGCTGAATACTGAGGTTTATTAGCATCAAGTTGTTCAACATACTCGGCTGAAGTCGGATGTTCCGCTGTTAACGCTTCAGGTTTCGCATAAACGTTATTGTTCAATGCATTTTCGGTAATTTCTTGTGTATACCATACCACTTGCCTACCTTTCAAAGCGGTCACTACAGTCTCTAACTCTAGGTAGTTATTTTCTTTGGTAAGTGGTTGTAATAATATTTTAACTAAACCACCGCAACCAATACCTAATTGCCAGCCAATATCGTCTTCATCAGTCATATCGTAGGTAATAATTTTCGGCTGTAGGTTATCCATCACTTGTCTAGCGTGCCGCATTAAATCAGATTCTAAACAACCTCCACTTAATAAGCCGTATTGCTCACCTAAATCACCAAACAGCATCATGGCGCCGGGTTTTCGATAAGACGAACCTTGGATATAGAAAATAGTGCCTAATACCCATTGCTGTTGTTCACGCATTGGATACCAGCGATTTAATATTGTTGATAGTTGGTTGTTGTTTTTATTATGCATAGCTTTGAAAATGTTGAGTGGCAGTTTTTATGTATAAAAGTTTTACGCACAAAACATAACATATGCATCACATCATCACTATCAATTAAATTAAACGGTTCTTGCTACATAACCAGTTAAAAAAACGGTAACTATTCAGTACTTAAATAATACACCACCGAGAACACCGAAACGCTGCGCTACACAGATAAAATACAGCGCGATATTTTTTCTCAGTGCTCTCTGTGATCCGTTCTGTTCTTTTAGCTGAATAGTTACAAAAAACGAACATAAAAAAACACCAATAGATTGGTGTTTTTTAAATCAATACCGTTTCAACACAATAGGATTTTACGCTACCAGTGCTCTACTCCACTCATATCAGGTAACTGGTGAGCGATACCTTTATGACAATCAATACACGTTTTTTCACCGCTTGCTAAAGAGGTAGAGTGTTGCTCTGCCGCTCGTTTACTTTGCGAAGTAAAGTCCATGTAATCAAAGTTATGACAGTTACGACACTCTAATGAGTCATTCGCTTTCAAACGTCGCCATTCATTTTGAGCAAGTTGTTTACGATGCGCTAAAAATTTATCACGCGTATTTATAGTGCCAAAAAGTTTCGCCCATACTTCTTTAGACGCTTGCATTTTACGGGCTATTTTATCACTCCATTTATGTGGAACATGACAGTCTGGACAAGTAGCTCTAACGCCTGAACGATTGCTAAAGTGAATGGTTGTTTTAAGCTCTTCATACACATTGTTTTCCATTTCATGACACGAAATACAAAACTCTTCAGTATTTGTAACTTCTAGTGCAGTATTGAACCCACCCCAGAAAATAATACCCGCAATAAAACCACCAATCACAAGAAAACCTAAGCTGTAATGAACACTAGGCTTTCTGAGGATAAACCAGCCCTTTTTTATAATGTTAATCATAGTAACCCCTACTTCTTAGTAGATTTAGCTTTCATCAAGCTGCTCATATCAACAAATTGATTTTCCACTAATGGCTTTGTATCTTGTTGAGTAACGTGGCATTGCGTACAAAAGTAACGCCGAGGAGATACTGCGGCTAAAAAGTTTCCGTCGCGGTTCATAAAGTGCGTAACACTCACCATAGGCGCTTGAGAGTCTTCTGTTCTACTGCGGCTGTGACACGACATACACTTATTTGTATTTAAGTTAATTTCATAATTACGAATTTTATGAGGTATTACAGGTGGCTGCATTGGGTAGTTTCGTTTTTGCTTAATGTCACTATTTACTACCCGCGGTATTACGTTAGGCTTTTTTTGCTCAACTATTTTTGTATCATTTCGTAAAGTGGCCACCTCTTCAGCCACTAAAGAGAATGAAGCTACATAGAAACAAAAACTTGCAACAATAAGACGTTTAATTACATTATTCATACCGTTCTCCTATACCTTAACCACTTTCACGGCACATTTTTTGTAATCCGTTTCTTTTGACAAAGGGTCGGTCGCATCAAGTGTGACTTTGTTAACTAAACGGCGCGCATCAAACCAAGGCATAAACACCAAGCCCATAGGTGGTTTATTACGGCCTCGGGTTTCGACGCGAGATTGCACTTCTCCACGACGCGAGACTAAATTCACTAAATCACCACGGCGTAAACCGCGCTTTTTAGCATCGTCTGGATGCATATAAATAAGTGCATCGGGAACGGCTTTATAGAGTTCAGGCACACGCTGAGTCATTGATCCTGAATGCCAGTGTTCTAAGACTCGACCGGTTGATAACCATAAATCGTATTCATCATCTGGTGACTCTGCAGGTGGCTCATACGGCAAAGCGAAAATAACGGCTTTCCCATCAGGTTTTCCATAAAACTCAAAGTCTTTCCCTTTTCCTACATAGGGATCAGAGCCTTCTTTAAAACGCCATTTAGTTTCTTTGCCATTAACCACGGGCCAACGTAAACCGCGCTCTTGGTGGTAACGATCGTAAGGAGCCAAATCATGTCCGTGATCTCGTCCAAACTCAGCGTATTCTTCAAATAAACCTTTTTGAATATAAAAACCAAAATCACGTGACTCATCATTTAAACGATCATCTGGCACTTCATTTAATGAAAACTTACCAACGCTAGCGTCTTTATATAAAACATCATATAAAGACTTACCTTTATATTTAGGTTTCTTGGCAATAAGATCTTTAGGCCATACATCTTCAACCTTAAAGCGTTTAGAAAACTCAACAAGTTGCCATAAGTCAGATTTTGCTTGGGCTGGTGCTTCTACCATTTGGTACCATGTTTGTGTCCGACGTTCGGCATTTCCATAGGCCCCTTCTTTTTCAACCCACATAGCGGTAGGTAAAATAAGGTCGCCAGCTTGAGCAGTAACGGTTGGATATGGGTCTGACACCACAACAAAGTTTTTAGGATTTCGATAACCTGGATAGGTTTCCTCCATCATATTCGCGCCAGCTTGCATATTGTTATTGCACATCACCCAATAGAAGTTCAGCTCACCGTCTTTCAGTTTACGGTTTTGCAATACGGCATGGTAACCAGGTTTTTCCGGAATAGTACCTTCAGGTAAGTCCCAAATTTTTTCGGCGTAAGCTCTATGTTTAGGGTTTTTAACCACCATGTCGGCAGGTAAACGGTGTGAAAACGTTCCTACTTCCCTTGCTGTTCCACAAGCTGAAGGCTGACCGGTAAGTGAAAACGGACTATTGCCTGGTGTAGATATTTTCCCCGTTAATAAATGAATATTGTAAACAAGGTTATTTGCCCAAACACCACGTGTATGTTGATTAAATCCCATGGTCCAAAACGAAGTCACTTTTACTTTTGGATCGGCATACATTTCTGCTAATTCAATGAGCTTATTTTCAGGTACTCCTGACAGTTTTGAGGTATATTCTGCTGTGTATGTACTAACAAACTTAGCGTACTCTTTAAAGCTAATAGGTGTTGAACTGCCTTTAGATTTACCGTTGTTTTTAGCTTTTTGTTCTAATGGGTGCTCTGGACGTAAGCCATAACCAATATCGGTTTCACCTAGCCTAAAATTCGTATGTTTATTTACGAAGTCTGTATTTACGCGTTTGGTTTCAATAATATAATTCGCGATATAATTTAAGATAGCTAGATCGGTTTGTGGCGTAAAAATCATGCCATTGTCTGCTAAGTCAAAACTACGATGTTTATAAGTAGAAAGCACAGCGACTTTAACATGAGGCGCACTTAAGCGACGATCGGTAACACGAGTCCATAATATTGGATGCATTTCTGCCATATTAGAGCCCCATAATACAATCGCATCTGCGGCTTCCATATCATCGTAGCAACCCATTGGCTCATCAATACCAAAAGTACGCATAAAACCACCAACGGCAGACGCCATACAATGACGAGCATTAGGATCAAGGTTATTACTTCGAAAACCCGCTTTCATTAATTTAACCGCTGCGTACCCTTCATGAACTGTCCATTGTCCTGAACCAAACATACCAACCGCGGTAGGGCCTTTTTCCTTTAATGTTGCTTTAGCTTTTTCTTCCATAATGTCAAAAGCTTGATCCCACGAAATAGGTGAAAACTCACCATTTTTATCGTATTTACCGTTTTTCATACGTAACAAAGGCGTGGTTAAACGGTCTTTACCGTACATAATTTTTGATAAAAAATAGCCTTTAACACAATTAAGCCCTTTGTTTACTGGAGACTTTATATCACCATGGGTAGCGACTATTTTTCCGTCCATTACCCCAACATTAACGCTACACCCTGTACCACAGAATCGACACGGTGCTTTGTCCCACTTTAATTTGGTTAAATCACTACTCGTGATTAAGTTTGATGCCATTGCTGGAACCGTAACACCTGCAACACTTGCAGCAGCGGCTACAGCATTAGCTTTTATAAAACTTCGGCGATCGATACTCATCGTTTTGTCCTACTTATTTTATTTAATAAACAACCAATGAAAGTTAACTTACGACGATTAATTAAATCGCTAAACTCTCATCAATAAACTGATGGTATATAGGCGCAAGAGACATTAGCCCTGTGTGATACTTTAAAGCGTCTATTTTCATACCTATTTTTTTTTGAGTACTATCTTCGATAGTAAAAACAATTTTTCCTTCAGGGCTGGTTACATGTATTTCAGCACCAGAGGTTTCTAAAATTTGTTGCTGAACGTCCTCTACAGCACCGGGCACTGCATGGGCAACAAAGCTTGCAACGTGATATTCATTTTTAGTCATTTTTCACCTGTTAAAACGAGTTTGATTGCGTCTTGCGGGCAAATAGAAATGCAGGCTCCACACTGAGAGCAATCACTTAACTTAAGTGTTGGAGTGGGTATGGTCGATTGTTGATACGAAAATGAAATCGCTTGAGTCTCACATGTATCAGCACAACTTTGGCAATAAATACTGTTAGCCGCTAAACACTTTTCGCTTATCTCAACAAAACCATCCCAAGGTTTTCCTTCATGTGAGGCTTTAAACATTGGCTTTGGGCAGCTTTTGACACACTGTAAACACAACGTACATTCCCCATGATCAAAGTCGACAAAAGGAAGGCCATTTTTATCTTGTTGAATAATTTGTGTTTCACATACCTTGCTACAGTCTTGGCAACCATCACAATGCGCTAAAAAAGTAGGTTCATTTATCACCCAAGGAAGACGAGGAACGGCTTTAGTTCTAACTTGCCCACGTAAGAAACTTCGACGATTAAAATTTATGATATTACTCATAGTATAAATACCGAATTAACTGCCTGGAGGGCCAAGAATCAACTGACTTATCCAAATAATAAAACCGTAACTACCCACTAGCACTACCGATAAAATGGGAGCAAGAAATACGGTTAAAAAAATGAACGTGTATTTTTCTTCAGACTTACTGGGTTGGTTTTCTGTTATGTTTGACATAGAAATGACCGATAAATATTCATAACGATATTTATACGCTCATTCAAAAATAGAGTGTTGATTGAGATCAAGGTTTGAGTAGGAAAGAAATGAAAAGCGAAATAACCCTATTGATTATCTCGCTTTGGGTTTAACGATATTAATAGGTTATTAGTTTTGTTTTGTCACATAAAGTCGGCCAGAAAAGCAAAGTAGCATAAATAAAATGAAAGCAACATTTACACTGCCGCCTGAATCTTCTGCTTGTGCAACAACAGGCTCTGGCACGTTATTAACATTAACCGTAGCCTCTTCAGAAACGTCACTGTAACCATCGCTAATAGTCAAAGTAAACGCCAATGTTTCAGTTTGGTTAACCTGCGGGCTAGTAAAAGTTAATACTTGAGTATCAGCCCCTGACAGCGCAACATTACTTCCACTGGTTTGAACCCATTGATAGCTTAATGTGTCATTGTCTGCATCTAACGAACCTGTTGCATCTAGCGTGACCAGTGTATTCTCATTAACGGTTACCGCTGACGAAACTAAGATTAACTCAGGAAGTGTATTGCTAAAAGTAGTTAAAACACCGGGATCTTCCACTTGCCCATTAACTACTCCATCACTATCGTTTGGTCCGCCGTCTTCAATATGAAGTTGCACACACTGGTGACCAGCATGTAAACCTGTTTGGTAATCATCTGTTGTTGGCAATGGACAATTGTTATTTTCGTCTAATAATGCACTTGAAAGATCATTATAGCCATCTTCAACAAAATCGAACCAACCGCTTTCTTCGTTGTACTTTCTAAACTTAGCGTTGTCAGGAATTGTTAAACCGTCTAGTAATGGAATAACAACATATGCTCCTTGCTCGGTAATATTCTCACCACTAGCAATAAAGTTAACCATAGGTGATAAACGTTGCTGTGCATGTATATCGGCATAATTATCGTTGTTATCTTCTACAATGGCATTGTCTGCAGTAACAGGTTTAGCCGTTCTGATCAGTGTACCAATAGATAAGCGTGTACCAATTAATGTTTGAAGAGGTTTATGCTGGTCAACTAAAGGTAAACGTGAGGTATTACCGTCGTTATCCAAATAATTCACAATACCGTCACCATCAACATCGTTGATGCCTTCTGCTAAATCACTTAAACCATCATTATCTGAATCTGTTCCTGTGGACAAAATAGGTGTGGTATCAATAACAGGAATGGTTAAATTAACAATCGCAGAATGCAATTCTGTCGTCGAAGTTTCTGCTGCCGTTACCTCAAGTGAAAGAGTCGTTAATTCTATATCTGCTGGGTTAATGATAATTGAATTATCTTCACCTTGTGTTGACGTTATACCATCAGCTAGCTCCCATGTAAGCTGAATAAGATCACCATTAATATCTTCTACATTAGCAACAATTTCAAGCAAGCCTTTTTCTTTAACTATGGTTGATACTACTTGGTTATTTTGTTTAATTATAAGATTTAGCGATGGCGCTACATTTTGTTCAATTACACTAATAACCGTGGTATTACTGTCGGATATTGCTAATGATGAGGTTATTAATTGTAAAATAAATTCATCACTTTCAAGAGCCGAATCCGGAATTAACACCTCAATAAAAAGATCATCTTTTGAACCAATAATTTTTGAAATCGAATTATTGTTAAGCAAATAATCAACGGTAAATGGGTAACTTGTTGCTAAAATACTTTCGCTTGATTCAATATCAATTCGAATAGCGCTCGTAGGTACTGCCTTTCTTGTTGCTTCAATAGATAATAGCGGTAAAATATTTACAACAAGTTGATCAATATCTCGGTTACCTCTTGAGTCAGTAAAAGAAACATCTATTTCATGTAAACCTGCTGATAAAAACTGCTGTTCTATATTATCTAATTGCAATGCTACTTGGTTATCAACCAAATCATAAGCAAATACACCCTCTAAAACAGATGAGATATCGGTTAATAAACCTTTTGCTTTAACGTATACAACCCCTTGTATTTCAGATAACTGTGGAGGTGTTGTATCTACAATAGTCACCATTTGGAAAGCCGACGTTTGATTTCCAGCAGCATCGGTTGCTAACCACTCAACCTCATTTTCACCTAATACAAGTGGTGAATTAGCTACTCGTTCAATAGTAGGCAATATAATATTATTGTCGCTAACCACAGGTAACGGAAGCTCAACGTCTGTTAATACACCTAGAGCTTCAAAACTAAGTTGAGACAATTCATCAAATTCAGGCGCACTGTTTTCACCTACTCTGCTGTTTAAAGGCTCTGCATCTTCACTGTCAATAATTCCATCTTGGTCAGAGTCAGCTGAAATTGGATCTAAACCTAGTTCATACTCTAAAAGGTTGTTTAAACCGTCGCCATCAAGATCCCATAATGCATCTTCACTGTTATAAGGAGAAAAACCATAAAACTGTTCCCAAACACTAGGTATACCATCACCATCGGCATCATTAACATCACTGATACCTTCCAAAGATACATGTAATATATATTTTGAGCCTTGGGTTACTACTGCATCATAATAGGCAGAGACTTTAATATAATAAGTACCGGTTGTATCAAAATCATGAACAAAAAAAGAATCTAAAGTGCTTGTACTTCCACCTTCCCCAGACCCTGGTGATGAATCATCATTTGAACTCAATAATACACCTTCAGCATTAAATAAACGCAGATAACTATCAAAATCTCCATCCGTTCCATTTCGATCAATATCAAATATTGCACGAGCAGGAAGGGAAGTAATGTTAAAACTAAAGTAGTCGAAAGTGTCATCTCCAGTGCCATTAATACTAACGTGAGGAATACTCTCTGAAGTGTTTGTGGTCTCATCACCTATATTGTCGGAATACTGATAAGTAAAGTTACCATCAAGTAATTGAGCACTCGCAATGTCATTATTGGGTTCAATTTCAGACGAAACATCAGTGATTGGGCTTGTTCCTGCAAGATATTCTTCTAAATTAGTTACACCATCAGAGTCATTGTCTAACGTAGAATCATCAATCAATGGATCAAGTCTAAAGTCAATTTCCCAACCGTCAGGCATGCCATCACTATCAGAATCACTAGATAATGGATCAGTTGAATAGACATTAATTTCATAACCATCGTTCACATTGTCATTGTCTGAGTCTTGATTTAATGGGGAAGTTAAATGAATATTGATCTCATCAAAGTCTGATAATGCATCAAAGTCACTATCACGATGCCTTGGGTTGGTTTGATAAGTATGAACTTCTTCTCCATCAAGCAAACCATCTGAGTCGGTGTCAGTATTAAACGGGTCACTACCACTGTGATATTCGCTGAGATTATTCAATTCATCTGAGTCAGCATCTAAAATACCATCAGCACTATCGTTCTTATCAAGACCAAATTTCTCTTCCCAAAAGTCTGGTATTTCATCTGAATCACTATCAAGTAACCAATCAATAGCAAATGACGAATATCCCGTCGCGATTTGATATTCTACTGTCGCTTCAGCCGTTATTTTATTAATTGAAAACAACGCTCCATCTTCATCAACGCCCCAAATACCACCATCAATATTGGTTGTTAAACCAGACTGCTTATCTAGCGCAACATTGACTAAAGACCCGACTAAAGTTGTTCTCGCTAAATTGCGATCTATACGATACAAGTTACCACTGTTGTTAGAACTGAGTCCCCATAAATAGATACCATCCCAAGTAATGGCATCTATATCATCGGTTTGAAATGCACCAATAAGATCTGCTCTACCTGATAAAGTATCAATTTTGTAAAGATGGTTAGGTTCATTGGTTACCATATATAAGATGTTATTATTGTCTGACGCTAAACCAACGTCTATCACATCAACACCTAGGCCACCAATCAAGGTCGTTTCTGCAGTATTTACGTTTACCGTATAAAGCGAATCTGTTGTTGAATCAACCCCATACAAGGTGTGATTTCCGCCAAAAGTTAATCCTGTGATATCGGTAAGCCCCGTGCTACCAATCAAGGTTTCTTCGCCAGTAATTAACTCGATTAAGTAAAGATCGCCACTACTGTTTACACTGTAGGCTTCTACAACATTAGGCACATCATTAATGTCTGTAGGATCTGAACCATATTGAAATTCTTTTAAATTAGTCCAAGTATCATTATCAAAATCTAATGCACTATCGTTAGCTAATGGGTTTAGGGTAAAAGTGACCTCCCAACCATCAGGCATTCTATCGCTATCACTATCTTGTAATAACGGGTTAGTGTGGTGAGTATTCACTTCACTGCCATCGAGTAACCCGTCAGCATCAGTATCTGCAACAAGAGGGTTTGTTGATAACGTAAACTCTTGTAAGGTGGTTAAATCATCATTATCGCCATCAAGTGCACCAACACCATCATCAACGAGAACATCAAAATTGTAGATTACTTCAAAGCCATCGTGTAAACCGTCACCATCGGTATCTGCTTCTATGATGTTTGATAGATAAATATTAATTTCATCACCGTCAGACAATCCATCTTCGTCACTATCATTCGATAGCGGGTTAGACAGGTGCGTTACAATTTCAGCACTATCAGATAATGAATCCTCATCGGTATCCGTTAATAATGGCGATGTTAAATAAAGGTTTACTTCATCACCGTCTGATAAGCTATCCCCATCAGTATCAGCTAGAGTTGGATTTGTTTCTTGTTCAAATTCATTGAGGTTAGATAATCCGTCACTATCATTATCCAATAAAGCATCGGCAGCATCATTTTTATCTAAGCCGTAAAGATCTTCCCACTCATCTGGCATGCCATCAAAGTCGCTATCTGGATTTGGATCTTCAACCGAAATATGCAAGGTATACGTAGAGCCACTCGATATAACACTGTCTGAATAACGAGAAACTTTAATGTAATAAGTACCTATTTCACTAAAATTATGAATTAAAAACGAATCTAAACCGCTGGTACTTCCCCCTTCACCATATTGAATACTTGAATCATCATTAGAACTTAACAACGTACCTTGTTCGTTATACAAACGAAGGTAACTATCAAAACTTGCTGCATCTATATCAAAAATCGCACGTGAAGGAGCAACACCTACAGTAAATTTAAAATAATCATAACTGCCATTACCTGATCCTGTAATAGAAACATGTGGCATTGTTTCAGAGGTATTACTGGTTTCATCACCAATATCATTAGAAAACATAAGATTAAATGATCCGCCCACATCTTGAGCTTGCTCTATTGAATCATTAGGTTCGAGATCAAACACATCCGGAATCAGTGGATTAGTTCCTTCCAAAAATTCGTCTAAATTATTGCGTCCATCAGTATCATTATCTAATTGGCTGTCATCTATTAATGGATTTAACGAATATAAAACTTCCCAACCATCTGGCATACCATCACCTTCACTATCGGCAAGTGTTGGATCAGTCCCATGAGTATTAATTTCTATATTGTCAGCAAGTAAATCATCGTCGGTATCAACTTTGGCAGGATCTGTATGGTGAGTATTTACTTCGTCGCCATCCAACAAAGTATCGCCATCGCTATCGGTATTATTTGGTAGCGTATTTAATTGAAACTCCACTAAGTTAGTTAAACTATCGCCATCTAAATCTTCAAGGGCGTCTGATGCATTGGTTGGATCTAGGCCAAAACTCAATTCCCAATAATCAGACATTCCGTCTTCATCTTCATCTCTTGCAGGTAGGTCGTCACAAATAACCCCGACTTGTTCGAAAGCTGAAATAACATCGGTTACGTTATAAGCTAAATCGTCTGCTGCATGAATAACACCACATGCACCTTCAATATAGTTAGTTGAGGGCGTCCAATAAAAACGGTTAGCGTCATACATTACATCAAAGGCTAGTCGTGTATTCCAACCATCGCTATTTGCTAAGATAAAAAAGGCTCGGTTAAATACGCCACTACTGTGATGAACATCAATTCCGTTGTAGTAATCATCAGCATGACCAATAGAAATACCGTCTAACGTAGGGTCTTCCATATACCGCAAAGCACCTTCTGCTTTATAGATGTCTGCTCCGGTTAACCAATCATTTGTTCCTCTCACATAATATTCGGCAGCTTCACCCGCCATATCAGAAAATGCTTCGTTAATACCACCTGATTGGTTTGCATAAATTAAACCTGAATTTTGCTCGGTAATACCGTGAGCAACTTCATGTGCAGTAACATCTAAAGAAACAAGGGGATGAAAAGTTGAACCTCCATCACCAAAAGTCATACTGCTACCATCCCAAAAAGCATTTTCATAACTGGTAGAATAGTGAACACGAAGCACAAGTTGTGAAGCTAATGGGCTAGTTGAATACCAATCGTTAAACATAGTAAAAATGGCGTTACCAAAAAAATGAGCATCATTTAGGGGAGAAAATGCACCATTAATTTCTTTATGAGTATTTCTAGAACAGGTAAAAGAGAAGGCTTCACTACCTGAGGTACTATGGTTTAAATCAATGGTTTTTACATTGGCATTTTCCATTGAACAGCTATCACCCGTTTGAGTGACATCTAAAAAACCAAAATCTGTTCCGTATTCATACTGTCCGACTTTTTCGTTGCCACCCGGACCCGTGGCATCAGAAAAATTTAAGCTGTTCCACCTTTTAATCATCACACCAGATTTTGCATCAACGATGTAGGCAGGTTTTTCAATAGTACCTTGCTGATTATCAATCAAAAATTTAACCACATAGGCAACCGTCGCAACATTTTTATCGTTTAGGTATATCACCTTTTCAATAGACTCTTGGGTTACAACAACTTCTTGTTGAAAGGCCTTATTTTTATCAATATGCAATTGTTTGATACGCTTCATCATCACAGCATCTTCAATAACAGTTAATTGGCTAGTTAACGCAAGATCTTGCTTAATATTTAATGCTATTTCACCGTGAACTTTTTTTACATCGCTGTCGGCAGATAATTGCACGTTAACCTGTTTAGCCCATATAGGTATGCCATCGTAGTATTGTTGATATCTGATACGTTGTTTTTTAAAAGAAAGGATATTACGCTTCACTTTGAACGAATACTGCTGATTTAATCCAATCGCACTTTTTAGTCCAACGGCAACAATTTCTTCTTTCGATAAACTCGTGGGTACATTCTGTTTACTGTTTTTTGATGAACTATTACTGGCACTAACATATCCCTGCACCACTTGGTTAACTTGTGGCGCTAATGAATGTGTTATTTTTTTTCGTTCCGCAGCTGAACTGGAAAGCGTTACTAAAGCAGCGGCCACTACTATCATTCGAAATATGTACAACATAAAAATCCTTATACGCGAAAAAACAAATAGCGATATCCTTTTATATACATTATCAAACCATGAATACTTTATCCAAAATTCTAACGGTATTTTGTGTAAAAATTGTAAAGTTTTTTGTGTGAGATTAGATGAATATTTAGTGACACTAAGAATTAAGATTAGGGAATCTTAATTCTTAGTGTCACTTTTAAACGTACTGAAAATAAAAGATAAAACAAAAGCCATCCTTAGCTTTTGTTTAATTGTAATTTAAGAAAATGGCTTACTGTGAAACGTTAATCTTTTCCACTAAATGAAAAGGTTTCATGCTTGAGTTGTCCATTCTAAAATCAAGCTGAACAATATAGTCACGCGACGTTTTCTTGTTCGCCACTTCATATTTCCATTGTGATAAAGCTTTAATGGCAACTTGGTCAAACACGTAAGCAGGTTCAGCGTTTATTACTTTTATATTTTCAGTCTTGCCATTTCCGTTAATATCAAATTTCAGTAATACTGCCCCTTCCACTTTGTTTTTTGCTGCTTCTACTGGATATTTAGGCTCAACCCGCATAACAGGAGACACATTATTGGCTTTATCATGATTACTATGAACACCTTCTTTATTCATGTTTCCCGCATAAGTTAATCCAGATAACATGATTGCGCCAACCAGTGCTAATGAAACTGAATGTGACTTCTTGATAACTTTGGTTGTTTTTATTTGATTAATTCTTTCTAACATAATGGCTTTATCTCCAAATTCATTAAATGATATGCGAGCAATAGCGAACGACGGCTTGTACTGAGCCGTAACTAACAATGCTCGACTGTAATTAATCCTGCTATTCAAATGCTTGCGCGCCAGAACAGTTTGATCACAGGACAACTCTTGGTCTTGGCGAAACCTGAAATAGGCTAACCACACCAAAGGGTGAAACCAAAATAGTGCCAAAAAGCTGTAGGCAATCAGGTTCCAATAAATGTCATTGCGATCAAAATGACAAATTTCGTGCTCCAAAATTAGCTTTTGCTGATCTTCGGTATATAAATCAGTAAAAGCACTGGGGAGTAATAATTTAGGACGATAAAAGCCAAAAATCATTGGACTTTGAACCGTATCATTAACAATAAGATGAAGTTGGCGAGGCAACTGAATATTCAACTTATTTAAATCAAAAGGTAAGGTATTATTTTTATCGCTATTTAATGGTAACTGTAAATTTTTTTGAAATACTAAGTGATTGATTATTCCTACCATAACGAAGCCAGAAACAATAAAGAAGTAACCAACAATCAACCAATCAATATCTGATATTTCATTAATGGCTTGAGTTGATTTAACCAATATTCTTTCAAAATCACTTCCGTTAACAAAGGTACCATTTAAAGAGATAAACATCGGAAATAACAAATAAAAGACCAAGCTCAAAGGCACAATTAACCACAAGTAATACGTATAGTTAGCACCAACCCCTTTTAAAAGCGGTTTATGAAAAACCAACATAAATGTGAGTGGTATGGTTATTGGAAGTATTGCCTCAAAAACCAAATCAATCATGCTCTTTCTCCCATTCATTTATAATGGATTTCAAAGCATCGATATCTTCTTTATCTAAGTTTTTATTCTTTGCGAAGCCCGCAACTAATGGTGAAATTCGCCCACTAAACAAACGTTCAACAAGTCCTTGGCTTTCAACTTCGGTATAAGCTTCTCGCTCTAATAAAGGGGAATATAAATAACGTCGCTGATCCTTTTCAAAGCTTATCGCTTGTTTTTTTACCAGCCGGCTTAATAGGGTTTTGACTGTTTTCTCATGCCATGTTTTTTTACAATTAAGTGCTTCAATAATCTCATTAGCTGCCAATGGGTGTTTTTCCCATAACACTTCGAGTACTTCAAATTCTGCTTTACTAATATCCGACATACCGATCTTCTCTCCGAAACGCATTCCAGATCCTCTCTTGAGAATATGGAATAGACAAACCAACGATTACAAACGTAATCACACCTAAAGAATTACATCTGTAATCATCATTGTCAAGGTTGTTTTTTGTACTTTTTCTTAACATTTAGAAAAATTAATCAATTCAAGCATATTATTACTGCTCTTATCCGTTCTTTTAGCTATAATATTTCGCTCTAAAATTTATCCATTTTGGGTGGTTTTTTTCCTTAATTTGAAGAACAACGGCCCTTATAATTAACTAACAGGTAATTTGCATGTCTGTACAACAGCAGGAAGTCGATTTACGTCGTACCTTCGCTATTATTTCTCACCCAGATGCGGGTAAAACAACGATTACTGAAAAAGTATTACTTTTCGGTCAAGCGTTACAAAAAGCCGGTACTGTTAAAGGTAAAAAATCTGGACAACATGCAAAATCTGACTGGATGGAAATGGAAAAAGATCGTGGTATTTCAATCACCACTTCCGTTATGCAGTTTCCTTATAAAGATTGCTTAGTTAATTTACTCGATACTCCCGGTCATGAAGATTTCTCTGAAGATACGTACCGTACCTTAACGGCGGTAGACTCTTGCTTAATGGTTATTGATGTAGCCAAAGGTGTAGAAGCTCGAACCATTAAATTGATGGAAGTAACTCGCTTAAGAGACACACCTATTATTACCTTCATGAACAAAATGGATCGTGATGTACGTGATCCTATGGAAGTAATGGATGAAGTGGAAGATGTACTAAAAATTAAATGTGCCCCTATTACCTGGCCAATAGGCATGGGTAAAGAATTTAAAGGTGTATATAACTTAGTGACTGACGAAACGTTTTTGTATCAAACAGGCCAAGGTCATACCATACAAGAAGAGCGTATAATTAAAGGTCTTCATAACCCTGAACTTGACGATATTCTTGGCAGTTACGCTGATGATTTACGTGAAGAATTAGAGTTAGTTCAAGGTGCGTCTCATGAATTTGATCATGATGA
>Ga0209396_1002632_pt1 | contig 18653 bp, 18 predicted proteins | sample GOMGulsemesocosm_6_FD_184638 | JGI IMG/M metagenome (GOLD analysis project Ga0209396, IMG submission 184638) | Methane-oxidizing microbial communities from mesocosms in the Gulf of Mexico - GOM8C Gulf of Mexico (SPAdes) (version 2) | ecosystem: Environmental > Aquatic > Marine > Cold seeps...
GCTGCAATTTTCTGGTCAACGGTTTCTTTGAGTTTTTGCTGACGTTCTTGATGGCGTTGTTTTTTATCTTGCTCTTTCATTGTTTGTCTCTTTAATTAGATGTGAAGCTGATAGCCAAGTAGGCTCAGGTAGATAAAAAGCTCACAAAGTTGTTGGGCTTGCCCAAGTAGGTCGCCGGTGTAGCCGCCTAGTTGTGCTTTATACCATCTGATGATGCCAAAACGCACGATAACTAACCCCAAAATTAATGGTAGTGATAGTGTTAGCGGCAACAGGAAAAGCGGGATTAAACCGCTTAGTAATAGGGTGATTAACTCGCCAATGCTTTGCTGTTCGGTCATCGGTTTTATCTTGCTAGAATCGATGTCTCTGACATAAACCTGATCGAAGATCAGGCTGACCGCGACAATGCGACTGAGGCAGTGGGCAACGACTAAGGCCACCAACACATTCGGTAACGCTTGTGTCAGTGGCGATGCACTGCTCAGTTCAACTAATAATTGGAATTTTAATAATAATGCCAGCACTAACGCGAGTGCGCCATAGGTGCCAAGCCTTGAGTCTTTCATGATCGTCAATTTTTGTTCGACGCTCCAACCGCCGCCCAATCCATCCCATGTATCGGCTAGGCCGTCTTCATGAAATGCGCCAGTGATAATGACGCTGGCGATCATGGCGAATATGATGGCAATCGTTTGTGGCAATACTAATGCACTGAGCCAATAGGTTAACCCACTAAGTGCGCCAATGAGCAAGCCGACCAGACCATAAAAACGACTCGCTTGGTTGAGCCAGTGTGGTTGGAAGTGAGCGATGGGCTTTACTTTGATTCGGGTAAAAAAGCTTAATGCGATTAGCCATAATCGCCATTGATGCTTAGCCGTTAACAGTAATGACAACCTCAGTTAACCTCACTCACTTGGGCTTGTTCGAAGCTCGCCATATGATTATAAAATGCGAGCGCGCTTTGCATTAGCGGTAGCACTAATGGACAGCCGCTGCCTTCACCTAAACGAAGCTCCAATGACAATAATGCTTTTGCGTTCATTTCTTTGAGCAGCATGTGATGGCCAAGTTCTTGTGAACGATGGCTAAACACCATATAAGCACGGACGTTTGGTGAAATTTTTATCGCCAGTAATGCGGCAACACTCGAAATGAAACCATCGACAATAATAACCATTTTATGTTGGGCAGCGCCAATCATGGCGCCGGTCATTTGCGCTATTTCAAAGCCGCCTAAGCAGGCTAATACCGTAAATGGCGAGTCCATCTTATCTTGGTGCAATAGGCAGGCGCTACGAATTATCTCTTTTTTTCGGGCAAAGGCACCATCATCAATACCTGTACCGCGGCCAACACAGTAGTCGATGTCATCCCCGGTTAATACATGCATTAATGCCGCTGCTGATGTGGTGTTACCAATCCCCATTTCACCGATGCCGATGACGTTAGTGCCTTGAGCTGCTTGTTGCTTTGCAATCGCCATTCCTTTACTGATGGCATCGCGTGCTTGTGCTTCGGTCATTGCTGCTTCAATATGAATTGGTTCGGTGGTACTAGCAATACGTTGTTTGATGAGCATCGGATGGTCAGGTTGTTCGTTAACCGTACCGCAATCAATGACTTTTAAGGACATATTGGCTTGATTGGATAAGGCATTAATCGCCGCGCCGCCGGCACAAAAATTGGCAACCATCTGGCCTGTTACTTCGCTGCCTGCAATTGATATCCCCATTTCACTAATACCGTGATCGCCGGCAAAAACGAGCTGAGTGGGTTTGGTAATTTGTGGATTTTGATCCCCTAATATCAAGCATAACTGTAGCGCCAGTTTTTCCAATAATCCAAGTGCGCCTAGGGGCTTGGTTTTTATATCAATATTGTGTTGGATTTTATCGATGTTATCTAACGATAGCTCAGCGATTTCATACATAATTTACCCTACATTGTACGATGACTGCGTTGTTTCAACAGTAACAGAAAGAAAACACTGCCGATAGCAGATGTGATTATCCCTAATGGGATTTCTTGGTTGTCTAATAAAGTGCGGGCCATTAAATCAACATATACCATAAAGACCCCTCCAAACAAGGCCACTAAAGCAAAATTATTTAAGTAGCGTTGGCCGAATGTTAGTCGCACGATATGCGGTATAAGCAGACCTACAAAAGCGATTCCTCCGGCGCTAGCGACGACAACGGCGCAGATAAGCGCACTGGCGACGAGCATCATTAGGCGTACTCTCGTGACATTGACACCAAGTGTGGTGGCGGTTTCATCGCCGGTCGAAATAGCTAATATTTGATGTGAAAAGGCAAAGAACAGCAATATGCATAAACCAATAATAATGGCTGGTGCTGGCAATGATGACCATTGTGCTTGGGAGAAACTACCTAAGGTCCAGAATAAAATAGAGGCTGCCGCTTGTGGATCGCTATTATAAAGCATCGCACTGCTCGCCGCGCTAAACATAAAAGAAGAAGCGACGCCCGCTAACAGCATTCGCTCGATTTGATTGTAAGCACTGCGACCGACAATGGCGATAACAACGGTCACAGCGAGTAAACCTCCTAAGAAAGCGGCGACAGGAAGCAATAATATCGAGACGCTTGATAGTAGGGTGAACATGACTACTGCACCGAATGATGCGCCCGCGCTAATACCGAATAAATATGGGTCGGCGAGAGGATTACGTGTTACTTGCTGTAATATCGCGCCAGCTACGGCAAGCCCTGCACCACAAAGAATCGCGAGCAATACACGGGGTAATCGTAGTTCAAGTACGATTTGGCTATACACCGGATTAATTGATTCGGTACTAATCCATGGCAGTAAAATCGATAGCACTTCAAATAGGCTAATCGATACTGCGCCAAAGCATAATGCCAGTAAGACACTAGCCAATGTCACGATGATAAGCGATAAGGTAACCAAGATTATTTTAGACATCAACTATTCTCCACTTGACTACCTGCCTCATAATGGAAAAGTAAATGTGGCTTATTGGTTCTTGGGTGGCTAGTGACGCTAACGTCGACTTGGTAAGTTTGGCTTATTAACTGTTCGGTGAGCACTTGTTGAGGCGTACCCGTAGCAATAATTCTACCTTTGGACAATAAGATTAGTTGATCGCAGAAGGCGCTGGCGATATTGAGATCATGAAGCGAAGCTATCACGGTTGTGTCCAAGCGTTTTACGCGATTTAAGATATCGATTTGATAATGGATATCTAGATGATTTGTTGGCTCATCCATGATCAATAGCTGACCTTGCTGAACAATGGCGCGGGCGATTAAAGCGCGCTGTTTTTCACCGCCAGATAATGTGTCGAAATTATGATTGGCCAGTTCAAGCAAATCCACTTGGTCTAGCGCTTGTTTTAGCTGTTGTTTTTCTTCAGCAGTGGGGAGTGAAAATAACTGTTTATGCGGCGTTAATCCCATAGCGACAACATCGATAACGTTATAATTTAATGAGTCAGGTGCTTGCGTAACAACAGCAATTTGCTGTGCCACACGATTGGCGCTGGCGTGCCAAATGTCTTGCTGTTGCAGCATTACCTGACCAGAGCTTGGCTTTGTATAACGATAGAGGGCGCGTAATAGGCTGGTTTTTCCACTGCCGTTGGTGCCAATAACACCAACGAATTGACCTTGCGTAACCACAAAATTAATATCATTGAGGATATCTTGGCCACCTACTTGCCAGCAGAGGTCATTAACCTGTAATAGGGGCTTAGACATCGAGCGCTGCTGATGAATTTATGCTGCTATGTATTTTGTGCATATTTATCGCACGTAGTTGCCCAAGCCGCTTTTGATATGTGCCGCTTGTTAAACTTACGCAAGTACTCCGCTTGGTCATTTCAAATGTGTTCGTTGGCAGGTATCTGGCTTAAACCAATTAATTGGCGTTTACAGTTGCGGGTACAGCCATGAATTTTCATCACGTTCCCTGCCGTTTTACATTGAATCAATGTAAATCGTTATAGCTCGCTATTATCGAGGTTTTTGGGCGTCAAGCAACCTTTGACAGTGAATTATTGCTAAAAAGCATTCCAATTACATAAAATACAGGGGAGCGGGGCGCTTGAATGATTTCGACATGGCAGGTTCTCTGCTTCCAGCAGCACCTAAGTACGTGCATCCGTACGTGCAATGTCGGTATTAGACCCTCTAAATGCTATTTAGGCCACTTGAGTGTTTGCCAGATCTTACCATCGCTCTCGATAAAAACATCAATCTCAACGCGCGCGGCAAAACCGATATCAAGAGAGATTAGATGATTATTGCCCGGTAATGGCATGCCAAGCGTTTTGGCAATCAAGTAGCGAATAACACCGCTGTGACACACAACCAAACTGTTCTTTTTCTGATTGAGTAATGCTAGCCAGGCGCTATCGACGCGCTCGATAAATTTAGTCATCGTTTCACCGTTTGGCGGAGTGAATTGCCATGGCGTTTTCCAAAATTGTTCAAGTTGTTGTGGAAATTCTTGATAAAGCGTTTTCATCGCTTGACCGTCCCAATCGCCAAAGTCGATTTCACGTAATGAGTTATCAACGGTGATCGGCCATTGTCGCTTATGTGCTAAATCATGAGAGAAAGTGTGGCAGCGTTCTAGTGGTGAGGTGACGATTTGTTCGAAGTGGTCACTCGATGAAATTGCCCGCTCCATTTGTTGATAGCCAAGAGTAGATAAAGAAATGTTGGTCGCGCCATTGAGGTTTTTTGGCTGTGACGTTTCACCATGGCGTAATAATGTAAGGGTAAATTTTTTCATAAGATAAGTATATTCAGCTGGGTTGATTAAGCTAATGCTTCAGGGATACCCCAATTTAGCATAATCTTGCCGTTGTTATGCTCTACAGCGCTTCTTGTAATTCGAGTATTGTTGATAGTTGCTCTTTCTGTTGTGCAGTCAGTGCAATAAAGGAAATAATAATGTCACCACCTCTCGATTGTTGTACCGTGCCTTGTACTTCTATTTTCTCCTTATGATGACCAAAGATGGATACGCTGACCAATTGATTTAATTGAAAATTTATTGGGGTGTTTAGTTTTATTCCCCCTAAATTTATTTCATAGTCGTCGCTAAAGTCTGGAAAGGCTTTATCGGCGTAAATGACAGCTTCTATACCATCTTTACTGTTTACTTTTACTCGAGCACCAGAACGGCGGTTACTCGGTGATTGTTCTTCTTGTTGCATATCTTATCCTGTGACTAATTACCTATTTTTTAATCGTGCCTCTTATATCTTAGTTCAAATTTTCGCAACCGTTGGTTATTTTTAGTGTTTAATCAACTATCGAGCTCTATTACTTATTCGACTATTGGCTAGTGATAAGACTGTATTTTGATTCAAATATGCGTTGGTGCTAGCAAAAAATTCATTATTACATTGAATAGATTATTAAATTCTTATGCTTAGTTGAGGTTAAATTCTCATAGTGGTAAATTATGCGACCGTCCGACATAATTGTTGTCGCTGTTAAGGGCGGATTAAGTTGAACGTATAGGATTTTTTTGATGAGCAATTTACCACGCAAGGCTGTTGTTAACTTTGATAGTTTGCATCGCGTATTCACTATCCCTGAAGAGCAAAGCTCTACCTTGGGCAGAATAGAACGTGAAATATCGGAAAATTTAGAAGGTTTTTTACAATCTCATATCGTGGCGATTGAAAAAGATCTCACTGATGTCGAAAAAGATTTTTCCGATGCTGCTATTCCCAAACAACCTATTTTTGTATCTCAACAAGCAGACTTTCTGTTAGATAAATTAGTGGCTCACTCTGTTCATACTGCATCACCTAGTTTTGTTGGTCATATGACGTCGGCATTGCCCTATTTTATGTTGCCGCTATCAAAAATCATGATTGCGTTAAATCAAAATCTAGTCAAAACAGAAACATCTAAATCTTTTACACCGTTAGAGCGACAAGTGACTGGGATGTTACACCGTCTTGTCTATCAAGGTAGCGACGAATTCTATAAGCAATACCTACACGATCAACATTTTGCCTTAGGTGCGTTTTGTTCGGGAGGCACTGTGGCAAATATTACCGCATTGTGGGTTGCTCGTAATAAGATGTTTAAAGTGACTGAACAATTCGCAGGTGTGCATAAAGAAGGGCTCGCGGCAGGATTGATTCATCATGGTTATCGTGGTGCTGCGATATTAGTCAGTGAGCGTGGCCATTATTCATTGAAGAAAACCGCTGATATCTTGGGTTTAGGTGCTAATAACATTATCTCAATTGAGACTGATGATTATAACCGCATCTCGATTAGCGCATTAAAAGATAAATGTGAAGAACTCACGCGTAATAACATTAAGATCATGTCAATCGTTGGCATCGCCGGCACGACAGAAACAGGAAGTGTTGACCCGTTAGATCAGATGGCCGATATTGCACTGGACTATGACTGTCATTTTCATGTCGATGGTGCATGGGGCGCACCAACCTTATTTTCAGCCAAATATGCGCCATTGTTAAAGGGTATTGAGCGTGCTGATTCAGTGACGATTGATGCGCATAAGCAATTATATATTCCTATGGGCGCTGGGCTGGTGGTCTTTAAAGATCCTAGTTCACTAAATTCTATTGAACATCATGCCAATTATATTATCCGTAAAGGCTCTAAAGATTTAGGCAGCAAAACTCTTGAAGGCTCGCGCCCTGGCATGGCGATGTTAGTTCATTCTGGGTTGCGGATTCTAGGTGAGCAAGGCTATGAGTTATTAATCGATGAAGGCATTAATAAAACCTTTGAGTTTGCGCGTATGATAAAGCAGCATGCCGATTTTGAACTTTGCAGCAAGCCAACGCTTAACATACTTACTTATCGTTATTGCCCAAGTTGGTTAACGCCTTATTTGATCCAGGCAGACCCTCAATTAGTCCATCAAATTAATGAAATACTTAATGGCTACACTAAGTACTTGCAGAAAGTTCAACGTGGACGAGGTAAGGCGTTTGTCTCTCGGACGCAGTTAACCCCAGCACTTTATAACAGCCAAGCGATTGTTGTGTTCCGAGTGGTGTTGGCTAATCCGTTAACTACCATGGATATTTTAGAAGATATTTTACAAGAGCAAGCACAGTTAGCTCAAGAGCCTGAAGCACAACACTATGTTGATGCTTTAAGAGCACTGGTAAAGTAGGCGTAATAAGCTAAAACCGTTGCCAACCATCCGGTGGGCAACGGCATTGCTCGTCTAATATTTATTTCCCTTCGCACCATAAGATCACTTATTCAATAAAGTTAGCTTTACTTTGCGTTAATGGACATCCGCTCCGGCGCAATAGCCGTGCTCGGCAATTTTACCTGTTGAGATAATCGCTGTTGGTAAATGACGCTGTAAGCCAATACATTCTTAACGTATTCTCTGGTTTCACGAAAAGGTATGGTTTCAATCCATTGCGCTTGCGGTAAATGATTCGTGACCCAGTGTTTTACACGGTGTGGTCCGGCATTATAAGCTGCCGCTGCAACCGCTAAGTTATTGTCAAAATGTTGCAGCATTTGTTCTAAATAACCGGTGCCTAGTCTAATATTCATCGATGGCTTATATAGCTGTGATGTTTGATGATAAAGCACCTTGCTGTGCTTGGCCTGTAATTTTGCGGTGCCCGGCATAAGCTGCATTAACCCACGCGCGCCGACCGCTGAATTTGCTTTTGTCATGAATGCACTTTCTTGTCTGGCAATCGCCAGTGGCCAGCTTAAGTTTATTTCGTTGCGCTTTGCTTCTGTTTCAAAGTGCGCTAAATGTGGCATCGGAAAACGTAAATCGAGATCATCACGCCATGGTGTCATTGTTAATGTGATAATGGCACGATCATGCCAACCCCACTCGTGGGCAGCTTGTGCGGCACTGATCCGTTGCTCTTCGCCTAGTGCCCGGACAAAATAATACCATTCCCGTTGCGCGTCTAGATTGCGGCCTAACTGATAGAGTTGATAAGCTCGCACGGCGTGCGGTTGAGTTAATAGTCGATCGATCTGTTTCTGATCCACTGCTAATGCTTGATGATTTAAGCTATACGGGCGTTCTAATATATCGCTCGCTAAGAACCCATAATAGCGTCGCTTGTGCGATATTTCAGTGAGGCGCTTGGTGGCTTGCGTTACTTGTCCAAGTTCTAATAAGGCAATACTGTGCCAATACTGCCACTCCAAACTAGCCTTTTTAATGACTAAATGTTGGCGAGATATGTTATCAATATGCTGCCAATGGCTTAGACCAACTAAGTGTCTGAGTATTTGAGAGCGTTGTGAATTATTGAGTGCTTTCCAATCGAATTCGTTAAGCCAGGGCTCGAGTGCATCGTTGATGTGGTCATTGGTTAATAAGCGCAATACTAACTTATTGAGCAGTGTACTTTTTTGACTGCTAGTAAAGCCCCAATGGCGTTTCATTTTTTTAACCAGCTTAGCGGCGACAAGGGGCTTTTGGTAACTCAGGCGCTCGAATGCGATATACATCATTACATTGGCGGTATGGCCCTTTTTTTTCCAGTAAGCTAATTGTTCGAGCTGACTCGGTTTTTTATAGAGCGCATGCCAATAATTAAAGCTTTCACGATTGGCTTTATCTAAAGATTTCGCGAGATATTTAACTAGTTTGTTATTACGCGCTTTAAAGGCTAATTCAATACGATGTTTGATTAACGCTTGAGTTTTTTTCCCTGATTTAGCCCAACGTGCGAGCACTGAATCACATCGTTCTGGTAGGGATTGGCCCGTTTTCCATAATGACGTTATTTGGCTTAATGCTTTATTCAATTGGTTATTGTTAATTAGCGCGTCTAAATACATGCATTGATATTTAGCACTATTACCTGCTTTATGGAGGGCAATAACGGCCTGCCATTGTTGGTCATGGTATTTTTTATTAATGGCATATCGACGTAAAGTGGGAATAAAGGGAAGATCGCGGTAGCGAGTCATAAAGTCTAAAATATCTTGCGGTGAACGTTGCGACACTTGATGTTTTAATAGTTCATATTCTAAGTAAGGGAATAATGCATAATCAGATAAATTAGTAATTTCTAGGGCCAGCACCTTTGCTTCATTGTCCCGTACACTTTGGGTATTTATTCGTTCGATCGTCTGGCTAAATGCGAGTTGCTTGACAGCGCTATTGGTTGAAACAAGGCTAATAGATAAGTTGCTGCTTGCCATCAAAGACGCCGTAAAAGTCGTCAGTAGTATCAGTGCTAACATTCTAAAATTATTCAAAACTGTCGTCCATTGTCAGTATTGTTGTTACTTAGTTAAGGGGAGACTTCACGGTTAATTGGATTATCTAGTGAGATCAACGTTTCAGTTGATTGGATTTCTTCAATCGCCTGAATCTTATTGATAAGCACATTATGCAGATGATCTATTGAGCGAGCCATTATCTTTACAAATATATTATAGTGGCCAGTTGTATAATACGCCTCAAGAACTTCATCTATCTTCTCAAGTTTTTCAATGGTCGGTGAATAATCACCAGCGGCCTTGAGATTTATACCAATAAAGCAGCAAACATCAAAGCCAAGCCGTTTTGGATTAAGTTCGACTTTTGTCCGCTTAATGATCCCTGCTTGACGCATTTTTTCAACGCGAACGTGGATAGTCGCGGGACTTACCGAGAACTTTTTAGCCAATTCGGCATAAGGACTACGTGCATTTATGCGTAACGCGTTGAGTATTTTTTTATCGAGACTGTCGATCTGATAATCTTTATTCATATTTAGGTCTTTAATTTAGATAAAATTCAGTAAAGTTCCTATATTGTTAACTAAATCTATCTATTTTCAAAGTTGTTTGTTTGTTATCTTGTTTTAATAGCTATTTTGCTTGAAAATAACTACCAAGTATTTAGAGAATCAATCGATTAATTATTGAATACTCGGCACCTAAACACCTGGCGGTTGTTTTAGGTGCTTTTTTTTGCTTTTTTTATCTGCTCGACTCGGGCTATTATCGCTAATTTTGTGTTGTCACTAGCACTGGACCAAGTGAGTATTTCATCTAGTGTTCGATAGCAACCGAGGCATACTTCATTGTCATCGAGTTTACAGTTGGCAACACAGGGTGATCGTACATCGTTGTTCATTTTTCTTCCGTTTATCTATCGTTATAAATTTTGTCTCTGGAGCGTAAAATGCTATATTTAGCGCAACTTTCAGCTAGTGTGTCGTAAAAGCAAAATATATGCAAAATTCCTCAGATCCTTTCATGCGCTTTCTTAGTGATAGTGACGCCACTGTTTCGCTAGGTCGTGACCTCGCTTCGTCGTGTGCTATGGCAACGACAATCTTTCTACACGGCGATTTGGGCGCAGGGAAAACCACGCTAGCACGCGGCTTTATTCAGAGCCTGGGCCATTTAGGTAAAGTTAAGAGTCCAACCTATACATTAGTTGAACCGTACGAAGTTGCTGATTGGCAGGTATATCACTTTGATCTTTATCGCTTATCCGATCCGGAAGAACTTGAGTTTATGGGAATAAGAGACTATTTTAATGACAAAAGCTTAAGTCTTATTGAATGGCCGCAACGAGGTTTGGGATTATTGCCTGTCGCGGATATTGAGCTCACCTTAACTTATCAAGGTGAGCAGCGCGTTGCTTCTATGCTAGCCAATACTGAAAATGGCCAAATAATATTAGAGAAATTATTAACCCAATCGAGTAATTAAATGAAGCGCTTGTTAACCCTTTTTGTTATTGCCATTATTGTTTGCTCAAGTCATGCAATGGCCAATACATTGCAAGATATTCGCGTGTGGCCTTCGCCGGATAAATTTCGATTAGTCTTTGATCTCACAGAACAGCCGAAATATAGCCATTTCTCGTTAGCAAATGGTGATCGTTTAGTTATCGATTTCTCGGCGACAAAATTAACGGCTGATCTTAAGTCGGTGATTATCAAAAGTGATATCGCAACAAGAATTAGGGTCAGTAAAGCACCAGAAAAAGGGATGCTTAGACTGGTTATCGATTTAAAACATGCGACCGTACCACGGATATTTCCATTGCCACCGACCGGGCCTTACGGCAACCGCCTCGTCGTCGATTTACCCAAGCACCAAGTACCCATTGCTGCTAGTAAGCCGACTTCTAATACTCAGCCCCTTAAGACAACGGAAAAGTTAAGCCGCCAAAATCGTGATATTGTCATTGCAATTGATGCCGGCCATGGTGGTGAAGACCCAGGTTCTATCGGTGCTAGTGGACGCTATGAAAAGCGGATCACTTTAGCTATTTCTAAGATGTTAGCGAAGAAAATAAATGCCACTAAAGGGCTTAAGGCGGTGCTAACGCGTAAAAGTGATTATTATGTTGGGTTAGATCGACGTTCAGAGATCGCACGTAAAGCGAAGTCAGATTTGTTGTTATCAATTCACGCTGATGCCTTCACATCAGCCCAGCCAAGTGGTGCGTCGGTGTTGGTATTATCGATGAAACGCGCTAATACTGAGATTGGACGGATCTTGGAGGATCATGAAAAACACTCTGATTTACTCGGTGGCGTTGGAAAAATTATTGACTCAACTGATGATAATGAAAAATATTTAGCCCGTACGATCATCGATATGTCGATGGATAAGCGGATGGATGAGAGTTTTAATATCGCCAGAAGTATCTTACGTAAGCTCGCTAGAGTCACTAAATTACATAAAAAAGAGCCTGTGTTAGCAAGTTTAGCCGTTTTAAAATCCGCTGACTTTCCTTCGTTGTTAGTGGAAACCGGCTTCGTTTCAAATCCCAAAGAAGAGAAGCGCCTCTATAATAAGAAACATCGGGAGAAACTGGTCAAGGCTATCTATGACGCGGTTAATTCGTATTTTAAGCAAAATTCCCCTGATGGCACTTATTACGCCAACTATCGTCCACAGACCCATAAAGTTGTCTCTGGTGACTCGTTGTCGATGCTTGCTAAACGTTATAATACCTCGGTAAATGGGCTTAAGAAACATAACTCGATGCGCTCTAATCGACTGCTAATCGGTCAAGTGTTAAAAATACCTCAAGGATAACTATGGCGATTGAATTACTGTCTACTCGCCTGGCGAATCAAATCGCCGCCGGTGAAGTTGTTGAGCGACCAGCCTCGGTTATTAAGGAGTTAGTCGAAAACTCTTTAGATGCAGGTGCGACTAAGATACAGATTGATGTCGAAAAAGGCGGTAGTCGATTATTACGAGTTCGCGATAATGGCTGCGGTGTTGCAAAAGACCAATTAATGTTGGCTTTATCTCGTCATGCAACTAGCAAAATTAAAAACTTAGATGATCTTGAAGCCATTGTGTCACTCGGGTTTCGTGGTGAAGCATTGGCCAGTGTTAGTTCTGTTAGTCGGTTAACGTTTGCCTCTAAAACAGAACAGCAGCATGAGGCGTGGCAAGCATTTGCTCAAGGGCGTGACATGAGTGTTGAGATTACACCGGTTGCACATCCCATAGGGACAACCGTTGAAGTGGCGGATTTATTTTTTAATACGCCTGCTCGCCGCCGCTTTTTACGGACCGAAAAAACTGAATTTAACCACATCGATGAGCTTATTAAACGTTTTGCTTTAAGCCGTTTCGACGTTGAGTTTGTGTTAAAGCATAATGATAAGTTGCTGCGAAATCTAAAAGTTGCAGCGACGCAAGCGCAGAAAGAGCGTCGAGTCGCTGCTATTTGCTCGAATCGTTTTATGGAAAGTGCCATTGCTATTTCGTTTAATGACGATGGTCAAGCCCATAACGACGTTAAGCTCAATGGTTGGCTCGGACTACCGCAAATGGCCAAATCACATAGTGATGTCCAGTATTGTTATGTTAATGGCAGAATGATGCGTGACAAATTGATTAATCATGCGATTAGGCAAGCCTATCAACCATATATTCCTGAAGGCATGGTGCCTAGCTATGTGCTCTATATTGAGCTAGATCCTGGTCAGGTTGATGTTAACGTGCATCCTGCAAAGCACGAAGTCCGTTTTCATCAGTCACGGATTATTCATGATTTGATTATTCAAGTGCTTGGTAATGCGTTATCGCAAGGGACAGCAGGTACTGAATTACCAGTGGCTGCGAGTCATCATTATCACCATGATAATGAGGCTGGTGCAATGAGTGGTTCGGTTGCTGAGTCACGCGCTAAAGCGCCAGGTCAGGAATTCTATCAGCAGACAAAATCATCAGGAGCTGGCGGTTATCAGCCTAATTATCTCGGTGGCAATCATCAAAAGCCTAATATCGCGGTAGCCGCTCAGTCATATCAGCAATTAATTACCCATCCTGCTGAGTTTGGCGAAAAGTCCGGTGATATATTTAACGGCGAATCGACGGTTAATAAACTACTCGGTCAGCCGTTAACGATAATAGAGCAACAGTATTTAACTGTATTGCATCAACAACAGATAAAAATTGTTTCACTGTTACGTTTGGGGGAATTGGTCAATCAGCATGAATTGATGGCCCGCTGGTCGCAAGGCTTTGTTGGTCAGCCATTGTTGTTACCGATCGCAATCCCCCTTGATCGCTTGTTACTTGAGCAGTTGGGACAACATAAACAAATATTTCGTCGCTTAGGGATTGATTTTAGTCTGCGTGATCCCCAAATTATTGTTAAGCAAGTACCAAAAATTTTACGCGATAAAGATATTGTGGCGTTAATTCCACAACTCTTGCAGTTATTAGATGTGCAGCAACACCTAGATGAACATCAATTGCAGCCGATTGTATGTCAATGGTTGGCTAAACAAGTCGGACCTTGCCATAACCTCGAGCAAGCTACAGTATTATTACAACGAGCTGCTGAGTTTAATGATGTGATTGCAAATGACATTGGCTCGTTAATGGTTACTGCTGATTTTGATGCAGCCATTGCCGCGTTTACAACAGATTAAGTGAAAGATTAGATGAATAATTTGCCAAAGGCTATTTTTCTTATGGGGCCAACCGCCAGTGGCAAGACTGAACTTGCGATTCGAATGGTTGAACAACACAATTGCGAGATTATTTCTGTCGATTCGGCATTAATTTACCGTGGCATGGATATTGGGACCGCAAAACCCAATAGCGATGAACAAGCGCGTGCCCCCCATCATTTGATTGATATTTTAGATCCTGCTGTTGCTTACTCTGCAGCGGACTTTAGGCGTGACGCATTGGTGTTAATGGCTGAGATCGTCGCGCGTGGTAAGACACCATTGTTAGTTGGTGGCACCATGTTGTACTTCAAGGCGTTGATTGATGGATTATCACCTCTGCCTGGAGCGGACCCTTTGATTCGAGCTGAAATTGAAGCACAAGCTGATGAGTTGGGTTGGCAATATCTTCATGATCAATTGGCTGAATTTGATCCCGTCTCGGCGAAGCGAATTCACCCAAATGATCCACAGCGATTATCGCGGGCGATTGAAGTGTATAGGATATCTGGAAAATCCTTGACTGAACTCACTAAGACTATAGATAATGAATTACCCTTTGACGTAGCGCAATTTGCTATCTATCCTGAGGATAGAGCTGTGTTACATCAACGAATTGAAGCTCGATTTCAGCAAATGCTTGAACTTGGTTTTGAACAGGAAGTAAAAGCGTTGTATGATCGTAATGATCTTAATGTCAATTTACCTTCAATACGGTGTGTAGGTTATCGTCAGATGTGGGAATATATTGACGGTACAATGGATTATGACGAAATGGTATTCCGCGGTATCGTCGCAACAAGGCAGTTAGCCAAACGCCAAATGACGTGGTTGCGCAGTTGGAATGACCTCAATCGTCTTTACACGCCGATTGGTGATAGTGGCGAAGAGACTTTACAACAGAACATTGATAGCATTAGAAATATAGTTGGCTAGTTAATAACAGAGCGTTAGCGTTATCAACGTGAGACTAGTCATTAAAAATAATAAATACATAATTGAATAATAAGGATTAGCTAATGGCTAAAGGACAATCACTACAAGACCCATTTTTAAATGCGCTACGCCGAGAGCGTTGCCCAGTAGCAATTTACCTGGTCAATGGCATTAAACTACAAGGCCAAATCGAATCGTTCGACCAATTCGTTATTTTGCTACGTAATACGGTCAGCCAAATGGTATATAAACATGCTATTTCAACAGTTGTTCCGGCGCGTCCATTTAACGCTCATCAACACACTCAGGAAGAAGATACTCCTGAAAGTGAAGAAAGCTAAGGAATAATCTTTGTTTGATCGTTTTGAAGCCGGCGAACAGGCGGTTCTGGTTCATATAGATTTTTCATCGGAAGACGATCGCGAAGATTTAGAAGAGTTAGAGTTACTAGTCTCGTCTGCAGGCGTGAATACTTGCGGGCGTGTTACTGGTTCCCGACAGACAGCACAAGCTAAATTCTTTGTTGGTACCGGTAAAGCGCAAGAGATTGCTGATACCGTCAAGTTGCTTGATGCCGATGTTGTGATATTTAATCACGCATTGACACCATCGCAAGAGCGTAACCTCGAACATTTGTGCCAATGCCGAGTACTCGATCGAACATCATTGATACTGGATATTTTTGCACAGCGCGCTAGAACACATGAAGGTAAACTTCAGGTTGAATTGGCGCAGTTGCGTCATATATCGACCCGTTTGATTCGAGGTTGGACCCATTTAGAGCGTCAAAAAGGCGGTATTGGTCTACGTGGTCCCGGTGAGACTCAGCTAGAAACAGATCGACGATTATTGCGCGCTCGGATTAAAAATATTCTAGGGCGATTGGCGAAAGTATCGAAGCAGCGAGAACAAGGCCGTCGAGGTCGCACGCGTGCTGAAGTTCCTACTGTGTCGTTAGTTGGCTATACCAATGCGGGTAAATCCACATTATTCAATACCATCACCGGTTCAGATGTTTTTGCAGCAGACCAGTTGTTTGCGACATTAGATCCGACGCTTAGAAAAATTGCTATTGATGATGTTGGTGAAGTGATTCTGGCGGATACTGTCGGTTTTATCAGACATTTACCACACGATCTTGTAGCGGCGTTTCAAGCGACATTACAAGAAACAAAAGAAGCGGATCTGCTTTTACATGTAATTGATGTTGCTGATCCTAGAAAAACCGATAATATAGAACAAGTAACTGATGTTCTAAAGCACATCGAAGCGGATGAAATTCCGCAATTGCTGGTTTGCAATAAACTCGATGCGCTTGATGAGGATGTGCCACCTAGAATTGATCGTGATGATCAGGGTGTACCTATTCGAGTGTGGGTTAGTGCACAAAAGGGTCTAGGCATTGAGTTACTCGAGCAGGCCTTAAAAGAATTGCTCAGTGGCACGATTGTAGAACATCAATTAAGTCTTCCGCCGCAACTTCAAGGGCAATATAAAGGTATGCTGTACAAGCATGACTATGTGTTGAATGAGAGTTACGACGAGCAGGGACAAACCTTATTATCCATTCGATTGCCAGCAATTGAATGGAGCAAATTGTTAAAGCGCAGTGAAAACAAGCTGAAACAATTTATCATATAATTATTATTACATAACGTGGAGTTTTTATGGCCTGGAATGAGCCTGGAAATAATGGTGGTAAAGATCAAGGACCACCTGATTTAGATGAAGTGATAGGAAATCTATCTAAGAAATTTAATAGCCTTTTTGGCGGTGGTAAAACACCATCAAATGGTGGCGGAGTGTCTAGCGGCGCTATATTTTTCTTGTTACTAATCCTTGCGGCTGTTTGGGCTGTTAGTGGTTTCTATACAATTAAAGAAGCCGAGCGCGGTGTCGTGCTGCGATTTGGCTTGGTTGAGAGCCAAGTAACACCAGGTCTCCATTGGAAACCAACATTTGTCGATACGGTAATTCCAGTCGACATTGAAACAAGCCGCTCATTGGCCGCTGCTGGCTTTATGCTAACGAAAGATGAAAATGTTGTTCGGGTAGAGATGGACGTGCAATATCGTGTTATCGACCCTAAAGCGTTCTTATTTAGTGCGGTCAGCCCTACAAACTCATTGAGTCAAGCAACGGATAGCGCATTACGCTATGTTGTCGGACATACCTCGATGGATGACCTGTTAACCACTGGTCGTGAGTTAGTACGTCAACAAACACAAGTTGAGATCAATAAGATCATTACGCCATATAACCTTGGCTTAGAGATTGTGGACGTTAACTTTTTGCCTGCTCGTCCGCCTGAAGAAGTAAAAGGCTCATTTGATGACGCTATCGCAGCGCAAGAAGATGAAGAGCGTTACATTCGTGAAGCTGAAGCTTATGCGCTAAGTATTGAGCCGCATGCTCGTGGTCAAGTTCGACGCCTTGAACAAGAAGCAAGATCTTATAAGCAAGAACAAATTTTAAGAGCGACTGGTGAAGTTGCACGCTTCTCTAAATTGTTACCGCAATATCAAGCGGCTAAAAAGGTGACGCGTGAACGTATTTACCTTGAAACAATCGAGAGTGTTTATGCCAATAGCAATAAAGTGATGCTAGATGTCGATGGTGGTAATAACATGATGTACTTACCGTTGGATAAGCTGATGAGCCAACAGACGAGTGCTTCAACAATGCCATCACGCGTTATTAGTGCGGGTGCTGCAGCACTGACTAATTCTGCTAACCAAACAAATGAAACATTACGCGGTTACAGCCGTGATGCATCACGCCAAGGGAGAAATTAATCGATGAAACGCTTTGGATTAATTGCAATTGGCTTAATCGCCTTATTTCTATACTCATCGTTCTATGTTGTCTATGAGGGTGAACGTGCGATTAAAGTACGTTTTGCTGCCGTGCTTAAAGATGATGGTGGAACGACTGCTGTATTTGAACCTGGTTTGCGCTTTAAAGTACCGTTTGTTGATAAAGTACGTATCTTAGATGCGCGTATTCAAACGCTTGACGGTGAACCTGATCGTTTCGTAACATCTGAGAAGAAAGACTTAATCGTCGATTCATATGTTAAATGGCGCATTAAAGACTTTGCTACTTACTATCTTCGTACTGGTGGTGGCAATAAACGTAACGCAGAAAATCTACTGAAACAAAAAGTCAGTGATGGTTTACGTAATTCGTTTGGTACTCGTACCATTTCTGAAATTGTTTCGGGCGAACGTAGCGAACTAATGAGCGAAGCGTTAAGAGAAGCGGCCCTTAAAGCACAAGATATTGGCATTGAGCTAGTTGATATGCGCGTTAAGCAAATCGAATTACCGCAAGCTGTCCGTAGTAGTATCTACCAACGCATGCGCGCTGAGCGTTTAGCGGTTGCTAAAGAGCATCGTTCTAAAGGTAAAGAGCAATCTGAAATCTTACGTGCCGATATTGATGCTAAGGTGGCGATTATGCTTGCTGATGCCGATTCTAAAGCACGTATAACGCGTGGTGATGGAGATGCACAAGCCGCAAAAATCTATGCCGATGCTTACGGACAAGATCCTGAGTTCTTTAGCTTCTTGCGTTCAATGGATGCTTATAAGAAATCATTTAGTGGTAGCAATAACATGATGGTATTGCAGCCGGATAATGAGTTCTTTAAATACATGAAGAACCCTAACGCTAAATAATTATTTTTGTTTATCGTTTAAAAGCCCGGCTATGCCGGGCTTTTTGCGTTTTATCGTTTAGATAATCCTACTTGAGGTGGTAAAGTCGTGTATAGCAGCTAAAATTAAGTGGTTTA
>Ga0209396_1002633_pt1 | contig 18646 bp, 16 predicted proteins | sample GOMGulsemesocosm_6_FD_184638 | JGI IMG/M metagenome (GOLD analysis project Ga0209396, IMG submission 184638) | Methane-oxidizing microbial communities from mesocosms in the Gulf of Mexico - GOM8C Gulf of Mexico (SPAdes) (version 2) | ecosystem: Environmental > Aquatic > Marine > Cold seeps...
AAATAAACTTAAGAATTAACTTTTCAGAGAGTGGACATTCCCATGATTAAAACTAGTGCCCAATTACGTCAGGCCTTTTTAGACTTTTACGCTTCCAAGCAACATCAAATTGTTCCAAGTAGTTCACTAGTTCCTGGTAATGATGCCACGTTATTATTTACTAATGCCGGTATGGTGCCATTTAAAGATGTGTTTCTCGGTGCTGAAAGCCGTAGCTATACTCGCGCGACTTCTTCACAGCGTTGTGTTCGTGCTGGTGGTAAACATAACGATTTAGAAAATGTTGGTTACACGGCTCGTCACCACACTTTTTTTGAAATGTTAGGTAACTTTAGTTTTGGTGATTACTTTAAAGAAGACGCTATTCGTTATGCGTGGGAATTCTTAACGACGACTTTAGCTTTACCTAAAGAAAAACTATTAGTGACTATTTATGAAACTGACACAGAAGCTTTGGCTTTTTGGCGTGACGAAATAGGTATACCTGTAGAGAAAATAATTAGCATTGGTGATAAGTCGCCAAGCAAAAAATATGAGTCTGACAACTTCTGGTCAATGGGTGATACCGGACCTTGTGGACCATGTTCTGAAATTTTTTATGATCACGGTGAAGATATCTTTGGTGGTCCTCCGGGTTCTCCAGACGAAGATGGTGATCGGTTTATCGAAATATGGAACTTAGTGTTCATGCAGTACAATCGTCATGCAGACGGCACAATGGAAGCTTTACCAAAACCTTCTGTAGATACGGGCATGGGCTTAGAACGTATTGCCGCTATTATGCAAGGCGTTCATAGCAACTATGAAATTGATATATTCCAAGCATTAATTCGTGATACCGCTGAACTCCTTCAATGTAGTGACCTAGAACATAAATCGTTACGCGTTATTTCTGACCATATTCGTTCATGTAGTTTCTTAATTGCCGATGGTGTAATGCCTTCAAATGAAGGTCGGGGTTATGTGTTGCGTCGTATTATTCGCCGTGCAGTACGCCATGGTCATAAATTAGAAGCGAAAGAACACTTCTTCCATAAACTAGTCGCATCGTTAGCAACACAAATGGGTGACGCATATCCTGAACTTGTCAGCCAAAAAGCAGTGATTGAAAAAATATTACGTATAGAAGAGGAGCAGTTTGGCCGTACGCTTGATCGCGGCATGGTTTTACTTGAAGATATGTTAGCCAAGCTAAAAGGCGATACTATTTCAGGTGAAGATGCTTTTAAACTTTATGATACTTACGGATTTCCTGCAGATTTAACGGCAGATATTGCCCGTGAACGTAATTTGAAAGTTGACCATAAGGGTTTTGAACTTGCGATGGGGCTACAACGTGAGCGCGCACAAAAAGCCAGTCAATTTGGTGCCGATTACAACGACCAACTTAAGTCTGACCACACAACAGAGTTTAAAGGCTATACCCGCAACGAATTCTCTTCAACGGTTGTTGAATTATTTAACAGCGACGAGTCAGTTGCCGAATTAAAAGCTGGTGAGCAGGGTATTGTTATTTTAGACAAAACACCATTTTATGCAGAATCTGGTGGTCAAGCAGGCGACCAAGGTTTATTGCACATAGATGAAGGTGTTTTTGAAGTACATGACACCACTAAAATGGGTAATGCCTTTGCTCATAAAGGCATTGCACGTACTAACGTGGGAGTTAATCGCCGTGTAAAAGCTGAGATTAATATTGAACGTAGAGCAGGAATTGTTAAAAATCATACTGCAACACATTTACTTCATACCGCTTTGCGTAATGTTTTAGGTGATCATGTTACTCAAAAAGGCTCACTTTGTGATGCTGAGAAATTACGTTTTGATTTCTCTCACTTTGAAGGCGTAACCGCAGAAGAGCTACAAACGGTAGAGCGCTTAGTTAACCAACAAATTCGTAATAATTTGGCGCGAGAAACTGAGCTAATGCAAATTGATGATGCTAAAGAAAAAGGCGCGATGGCATTATTTGGTGAGAAATACGATGATGAAGTGCGCGTTGTTACTTTAGGTGACTTCTCTACAGAGCTTTGTGGTGGTGTTCATGTTGAACGCACTGGCGATATTGGTTTTGTTAAAATTGTTTCTGAATCAGGTATCGCTGCAGGCGTACGTCGTATTGAAGCTGTGTCTGGCGAAGGAGCACTTACGTATACTGAACAACAAAATGATAGGTTATCAAAGGTAGCATCCATGGTTAAGTCTGATGTCGCCGGTATGTCAGGAAAAGTAGAGCAGCTTATTAGCCGTAGTAAATTACTTGAAAAAGAAATTCAAACACTTAAGCAACAACTAGCAGCACAAGCAGGATCAGACTTAATCAGCAGAACCGTTGAAATAAACGGTATAAAAGTACTTATTGCTGATTTAGATGGGGCAGAATCAAAAGCGCTTCGTGGCATGATGGACGAACTGAAAAGTAAAATTGGTTCAGGCATTATCTTATTAGGTACAGCAAGTGACGGTAAAGTAGGGTTAATTGCTGGGGTGACGAAAGATCTTACTGGGCAAGTAAAAGCCGGTGATTTAGTTAATAGCGCTGCTCAGCATGTTGGCGGCAAAGGTGGTGGTCGTCCTGACATGGCTCAAGCAGGCGGTAGCCAACCAGAGAACTTAACCTTAGCTTTAGATTCAGCTAAAGCTTGGTTAACAGATAAATTAGCATAACAACAAAATTTATTTGTCTATGTGATTAAGGAGCTTTTTAGCTCCTTTTTTATAGGTACTCCTTTAATACAGCACATTATGTCAAATATCTGTTAATTGCATGTGAGCCCATATTCACTACAACATTAATAATAACAAATAGTTGCAAATAATATCAAAAAATCACTTTATTGCTTGAATAAGCTTGTTAGAATGCCAATATTGGTTATAAGTACAAAGTAAATTACTTGTTATCACTCGTGATACTAAAATCTTTGTAAATAGTGGCAAAACTGAGTAGTAGTGAACTTAAGTAACTATTTTTTACAAAGTTTTTAATTTTTATTATGTACTTTTACCAAAATTAAACTAAATTTATTACTAGCTTATAATTTTTTAGTGGACTGGCTTTTAAACATAAAGGATATTTAGGATGTTAATTTTAACTCGTAGGGTTGGTGAAACGTTAATGATCGGTGACGAAGTTACCGTAACTGTTTTAGGTGTGAAAGGTAATCAAGTACGCATTGGTGTAAATGCTCCAAAAGAAATATCTGTTCATCGTGAAGAAATTTATATGCGTATACAGGCAGAAAAAACAGGAAGTAATAATAGTGAAGACGAAGCAGGGAATAAGTTTTAGTTTCATTTATTGTACTCATTAATAAAAGTCGGCAATTGCCGACTTTTTTAATGGTTCAAAAATAGATTTTATATCGTCAATTTATTGAATAATACCTTTTGAAGCATGAAAAATAGCCTTCTTGATGAAAATCTCGGCAAACAGACTTAAAAGAGCAGAATAATTGAAAAAAATGTTTGACTTATTTTCTCGATCCATTAGTATTCGCACCCACTGGAGATGTGACCGAATGGTCGAAGATGCTGACCTGTTAAGGGAGTATCTAGTTTGCAACTAGATTGAAGTTTCTTATTTAAAGTGTATTTTAAATACACATTAAATCTCAATAGTAAAAGAGTAAATTTGGAGAGCTGTCCGAGTGGCCGAAGGAGCTCCCCTGCTAAGGGAGTAACGGCTTTAAATCCGTTCGAGAGTTCGAATCTCTCGCTCTCCGCCATTACTTTTATTGAAGGTAACTTTTTTAAAAGTAATAAACGCAAAGCAATTTGCTATCTTTAGACTAAGATATAAAACATAGTTCATGTGAGGGCGCGTAGCTCAGCTGGATAGAGTACCTGGCTACGAACCAGGCGGTCGCAGGTTCGACTCCTGCCGCGCCCACCACTCTTCTTTATTGAATTGTGGAGTAAGCAAATACTTAAGCTTATAAAAAAATATGTATTATCTTTGAATAGGATATTAAATACCTTTTAATGTGGGCGCGTAGCTCAGCTGGATAGAGTACCTGGCTACGAACCAGGCGGTCGCAGGTTCGACTCCTGCCGCGCCCACCACATTTGCTGAAAAGCTGAAATAAACCAACTTTCGAGTTGGTTTTTTTTCGCCTAAAATAAAGTGAAGGCAATTTCTTGTTTTATTACATGACTGTTGAAGGATAGGTTAGGTATGGGAAAGAGTGGCTACGAAACTAAACCCTTCCGGTCGCAGGTTCGACTCCTGCCGCGCCCACCACATTTGCTGAAAAGCTGAAATAAACCAACTTTCGAGTTGTTTTTTTTTCGCCTAAAATATAGTGAGAATTGTTTATAGTTTATTGGAACGAGTCTTACTGGATAGTTTGATCATATAAGTAGCAGTTACAAATACGGTAACGCTAATCAATGCGTAAATGATTACGTAATAACATTTGTGTAAAAGATGTTTTCAAATAAAAGCCGCGGGGAAGCGTTTGAAAAGGTTGGCCGTGCTTATTAAATGCTTTTGTTTTAGCTTGGCTGTTTGCAGCTTTAGGTCGAAGTTGTAATACTTGGCCGTGTTTTCCTGAAATATTTTCGACTTCCCCTAAAACAATCATGTCAGTAAGCTCTTGCCAATCTAACGCGAGTAATTGCTCTTCTTCATGTGATGGAGACCAAATGAAAGGAGTACCAACCATACGCTCTCCTATAGGGATTTGTCGCTCAGAGATAACAGGTACCCATAAAACACGGGCCATTTTATTGCGAATATGACTCGTTTTCCAACTTGCACCAACTAAACCTGTGAGTGGAGCTACACAAACAAATGTAGTTTCTAATGGTTTGCCTTGGGTGCTAATTGGTAATGACTTCAATTCAACACCTAAATGAGGGAAATCTGGTTCGGGTTTTGAACCTGCACTGGCCCCTAGTACTTGCTCAAGTAAGAGGCCTATCCATCCTTTTTCACGCGTTAAATCTTTAGGTACGACTACACCCGCTTGCTCTGCAATCTCTGCTAAAGTTAACCCAGCAAGCGCTTGTGCTCTTTGTAATAATTCATATTCGGTATTGGGGATTATAATTTTAATGAGTAAGGCTCGTTAATAGGGACTTTTCTTTGTTAAGTATAAAGATTCACAACATTTCAGGCTATGGCAAAGAGAAAATAAAAAAAGAATTAATTGCTCGTAAGCCCAGATTATGGAAGAATCAGTTAATATTTTAAGAAAGTTATTGGGAATTCCTTTGATAGATGCCGAAGGCTATCGAGCTAATGTCGGCATAGTCATAATCAATGATAGAGGACAAGTATTTTGGGCCAGGCGTTATGGTCAACACTCGTGGCAATATCCACAAGGTGGTGTTGATGAAGGGGAAACAGCAGAAGAAACCATGTACCGAGAATTACACGAAGAAGTGGGATTAAAACCGGAACATGTCAAAATTGTTGCTTCAACTAAACACTGGTTAAGATATAAATTACCAAAACGTTTAATTAGGCATGAAAGTAAACCTGTTTGTATTGGGCAAAAACAGAAATGGTTTTTACTCAAGTTAACTGCAGAAGAATCTGCAGTTGATTTACTTCACTCTGATCATCCTGAATTTGATGATTGGCGTTGGGTAAGTTACTGGTATCCGGTACGACAAGTAGTATCTTTTAAACGGGAAGTTTACCGTAAAGTGATGAAGGAATTCGCTCAGGCTTCAATGCCTTCTTATCGTCATCATAATCGTAAACGTCGTAGTTGATTATTATTATGTAGCAGTTGTTTTACGATTTAAAACATAAATGTATAATAAATAGCTTGCTCGCAAGCTATTTTTATTTGAGGAACAATATGTTAACAACCTTACGTAGAATTGTTCTAGAGTTCAGCCAAAACGCTGAACTAGACAGTGCATTACATCGTATGGTGGAACAAATAAAAGAAACGATGAAGACAGATTGTTGTTCAATCTATCTAGCAGATCATCTTAAACAGCATTTCTTACTTGTCGCTTCTGATGGATTAGCCGAACGTTCGCTAGGCCAAACAACTATTGGCTTTACCGAAGGATTGGTGGGCTTGGTTGGTCAACGAGAAGAGCCACTCAATATTGCAAATGCACAGAACCACCCTCAGTTTATCCATGCCCCAGAAGTAGAAGAAGATGAATTAAATGCTTTTTTAGGTACTCCTATTATTCATCGGCGTAAGGTACTTGGCATACTTTCAATTCAACAAAAACATGCACGTTACTTTAACGAAAATGAAGAAGCCTTTTTAGTGACTTTATCCGCTCAATTAGCTGCATCACTGGCAAATGCAGAAGCGAGTGTATTAATCAATGAACAAGATGCCAACAGTCATTTGAAAAAAGCCTTACACGGTGTTGCTGGTTCGTCAGGCGTAACGATTGGCGAAATGTTTGTTGTTTATCCTGCAGTGAGCCTAGCGACTGTTGCTTTAAAACGCTCGAAATATCCTGAGCAAGAACTGAAGCTATTTGAAGAAGCCGTGGCCAAAACGCTCAGTGATTTTGATTTCATGACAAATAAACTTCAAGGTATTATTGCAGAAAACTTTCTAGATATTTTCGATATGTATAAGCAACTATTAGACAATGCTAATATCAGTAAGGAAGTGGCAGAGAAAATCAGCACAGGCTGGACCGCTGAAAGTGCATTAAAGCAAGTTATTGATAGTTATGTCGTTCAATTTGAAGCACTTGAAGATCATTATTTACGTGAAAGAGCCAGTGATATAAGAGATCTAGGCGATCGTTTATTACTTAACTTAAAAAAGTTAAACATCAATGAACAAGAGTTGCCTAAGGAATTTATACTGGTCGCGGAAGAAGTTACGGCTTCCATGTTAGCCCAGTATCAGCATCAAGGTTTGAAAGGTGTGGTCTCACTTCATGGAGCTAATAATTCTCATGCTGCTATTTTAGCTCGAGCATTGGGCGTACCCGCTATAATGGGAATTGAGAAAATACCGCTTGGTCAATTACATCAAAAAAAATGTATTGTTGATGGTTACAGTGGAGAGCTTTTTGTTCAGCCTAATGAAGCACTATTGCGAGAGTATCAACATTTAATCACAGAAGAAATCCTACTGGCTGATAAAGTAAAAACCGTAGAGAAACTCCCCGCAATTACAAAAGATGGACACGCGATTGAATTGCAACTTAATGGAGGTCTGTCTTCTGGGTTTGAACATTCTAAAAACTCTGGAGCAGAAGGGATCGGTTTATATCGCACTGAAATCCCCTTCATGAATCGGAGTTGTTTTCCTTCTGAATCAGAGCAGACCCAGCTTTACCAGCAAGTATTAAGTGCTTTTCCCAACCAAACAGTAACGATGAGAACTTTGGATGTTGGGGGAGATAAATCTTTGCCATATTTTCCGATAAATGAAGATAATCCTTTTCTTGGTTGGCGTGGTATACGTATAACACTTGATCATCCTGAAATATTTTTATTGCAAGTACGAGCAATGTTGCGAGCGAACGTTGGACAGGGAAATTTACAGATAATGTTGCCAATGATCTCCAGTACTTTAGAAGTAGAAGAGGCAACTCGCTTAATTAATCAAGCTTATTATGAACTATCAACGGAATTAGATTTTACAGATGACGAAAAACTTCTCCGTCCTAAAATAGGCATAATGATTGAAGTACCAGGAATTATTTATCAACTGCAAGAGTTAGCAATAAAAGTTGATTTTTTTTCGGTGGGAAGTAATGATCTAACACAGTATCTATTAGCAGTTGATCGAAACAACGCACGCGTTGCAGGTTTATATGATTCATATCACCCTGCTGTATTAAGGGCACTGAATCATATTGCTGAACAATCATCTCGTTCTTGCGTACCTTTGAGTTTATGTGGTGAACTAGCAAGTGAACCCGCAGGTGCTTTATTATTATTAGCTATGGGATATGACACACTCAGTATGAACGCACATAATATCGCAAAAATTAAATGGGTGATCCGCCATGTTGACTTTACTGCGGTCAAAATGATGTTGGCACATGTGCTCACCATCTCTACTTCTAAGCAAGTGCATAGTTATTTAAATGAACAACTTGAACAATTTGGTTTAGGCGGTTTTGTTCGCGCAGGGATGTAGGTTTACCTCTTTATTTCAATTTAAGAAGCAATAATCATGTTATTAAGTATTTTTCTGATATGCGTTTTACTCGGCTCTGTTGTCGGTTTTTGTGCGGGTTTACTAGGCATCGGAGGTGGGCTAATCATAGTGCCAGCTTTGGTTTATTTATTACCACCGTTGGGGATTGATCACAACTTGGTGATGCCTATGGCACTTGGTACTTCATTGGCTACTATTGTTATCACTTCATTTTCTGCTGCTTTGGCGCATCATCGTAATAAAAATATACCTTGGCTACTTGCAAAGCAATTAATTATAGCTATTGCACTAGGATCATTATTAGGGGCTTTTATTGCGGATGTACTTTCTGTCGATGCACTTAAAAACACTTTTGCCATTGCTGTTTTCTTACTCTCCTCATATATGTTTTTTACTATACATAATGCGAGTAAGAATAAAGTGATTATTAATAATGAAGATGAAAAGCTACCAAGTAATATTATTGTTAAAGGAATAGGTTTTTTTACTGGGATCTTAGCCAGTCTAATGGGAATTGCTGGTGGGGCTGTGTTAGTGCCTGTATTAAGTTCTTTTAAAGTGCCTCTACGTCAAGCCATTGGTGTGTCTACTGTTAGTGGTATGGTCGTTGCTATATTTGGTGCTAGTGGTTATGTTATTGCAGGTTTTGGTGAAGCAAACTTACCGGAATATAGCTTAGGTTTTGTATACCTACCTGCGTTGTTAGGTATCATTATAACTTCCTCATTTTTCGCTCCTATAGGTGTAAAATCTGCGAGTAAGTTACCTGTGCGAACGATTAAAAAATCATTTGCGATATTTTTGATGTTAGTGGCTGTAAAAATGATATTAAGCTAATGACATTACGTATAGAATATCATTTGTATAAAATTACGTATTTTTAGAGAAGGAAAAAAAGTGAAAGCATATTTAGATTTAATGCAACATGTTCGTGATAACGGCGTTGAAAAATCAGACCGCACAGGCACAGGCACCAAAAGTATTTTTGGTTATCAAATGCGTTTTGATTTAGCGAAAGGCTTTCCGCTGGTAACCACTAAAAAATGCCATTTGAAATCAATTGTTCATGAGTTGTTGTGGTTCATCAAAGGCGAATCAAATATTGCTTACTTAAGCGAGAATGGTGTTAAAATTTGGGATGCTTGGGCTACTGAAACAGGTGAGCTTGGTCCTGTTTATGGTGTTCAGTGGCGTAATTGGCCATCAACCAATGGTGAAACGATTGATCAGCTTACACAGCTAATTCATGATTTAAAAACGAATCCTGACTCTCGTCGTCATATTATTACGGCTTGGAATCCTGCGTTGTTACCTGATACATCTATAAGCCCTTCAGAGAATGCTGAACAAGGTAAACAAGCTTTACCACCGTGTCATACACTTTTTCAATTCTATGTGTTAAATGGCAAACTATCGTGTCAGCTTTATCAACGAAGCGCAGATATCTTTTTAGGTGTTCCCTTTAATATTGCCAGCTATGCCTTGTTTACCATGATGATTGCACAAGTCTGTGACTTAGAATTGGGTGATTTTGTTCATACCTTTGGCGATGCCCACTTGTATTTAAATCATATGGAACAAGTTAACGAGCAACTTTCTCGTTCTCCTTTAGCGCTCCCTACCATGAAGATTAACCCAGAAATTGGCAGTATTTTTGATTTTACTTTTGAAGATTTTGAATTAGTTAATTATGAATTTCATCCCCATATAAAGGCACCAATTTCCATATAGTAAAAAAAATTAGAGTAATGAAAGGAGCTAATATAGCTCCTTTTTTATGTTCAGGATGAACGGTATAACGTGGTGGCATGGATGCCAATGAACGTATAGGTCAGGATGAACGGTATAACGTGGTGGCATAGATCCTAATGAACGTGAATTTATACATAGACTATAATTATAAATAGTAGTAATTAGTTCAATAAATACACCATATTGAAGATTTTATTATTAATTGAGCTAAACTCATATTAGAGACAAAAAAGTGTGCTATTTTGAAGCTATATAAATAATAAATCATGATAATAATTAAGGTGGGATTATGGGAACGGAAAACGCCCTTTATACAATTTTAGTCGAAAAAATTAAGCAAGATGCGCTAGTGCTGCCAACGTTACCTGAAATTGCACTGAAAGTGCGTAAAGCAGCAGATGATCCCGAAATTAATTTACACCAAATGAGTGATGTTATAGGGCAGGACCCAGCATTATCTTTGGGGATGTTAAAAGTTGCTAACAGCGCTATTTTAGGACGCGCTGTAAAAGTTGAATCAGTCAATCAAGCTGTAACACGTATCGGATTACGTCAAATTAAAAGTATTGCAACAGCTATGGCGCTAGAACAAGTTTTTGTTTCTAACAATGAAATTGTTTCAATGTATTTGAAAAAGTCGTGGAGTAAAACTATTGACGTAGCTTCTGTTGCTATCAGTTTGATGACTTTTTATATGCGAGTTCATAAGCATTCGTCTTTAACTTTAGATACATTAACCTTAGGTGCTTTGATTCATAATATCGGTGTTCTCCCTATTTTGACTGAAGCTGAAAGTCACCCTGATGTATTTGCTAATCCGACTTTTTTGCAGCAAGCGATTATTAAATTGGCTGGAAGTGTTGGTGGTGAAGTAACGAAAGCCTGGGGTTTCTCTGAAGAATTTACTACTTTGGTTACGAGTTGGAGTGATTTAACGGTATTACCACCAGAGACGCATTATTTAGACTTTATTCGGGCAGGTGCTATTTATCATGGTATTTTCAAAAATGCATCTACGCGTGAAGTATTATTAAAGAGTTATGTTAACAAGGGAATCTTACCTGACGTAGGCTTTATGGATACCGATGAATTTAAAAATATGGTTACTGATGTAAAAGCTATGTTTAGCTAATTAAGCTAAAAATTTGGATAATAAAAAGCCCTGATATATCAGGGCTTTTTATGTTCAGGATAAGGTAAAGTGACGGAAAATTACATTTGGGGTATAAATGTAAGGTGTAATTTTCTTATTTAGCTTCACTTAATCCCTGGTTAATATTTATCAAGTCTTGCTCACTAATTGTTCCTGCTGCAAGTTTTAATGACAAAATGTTTTGGACATAATTATAACGTGTTGAAGATAAGTTACGCTTTGCATTATATAAATTACGCGTGCTATCTAAAACATCAACTATAGTACGAGTACCCACTTCAAAGCCTGCTTCTGTTGCTTTTAAAGCACTTTCGGCACTGACAACTGATTGCCCAAGTGCTTTAATTGCTGAAACCGCCGCAATAACAGTGTTATAAGCGTTGCGTGTATTACGAACAACATTACGATGAGTTTGTTCTAAATCTTGACTGGCTGCAACGTAGTTACTTTGTGCTTGTCGTACAGCACTTGATGTTGCACCACCTGAATAAATAGGTACGTTTAATGTGATACCGATAGACTGTCTATCAGTCTCAGCCGAAGTATTTAATAATAAATCATCTGTGTCTGAGTTGTTATAAGTACCTAAGAGGCTAAGCGTTGGATAGTGACCAGATCTCGCGATATTAATATTTTCTTTGGATATATCTACTGCAATTTTCTGCGCAATGAGTTCTAAGTTTTTAGCTTCGGCTGTTTGTTGCCATTCATTAGCGCTATCAGGTACAGGGCGAGATGTACTAAAGCGCTCAGTATTTAGAACATTTAAATCCCTTGGGTAAATATTAGTAATTACACGTAAAGCTTCTTCAGCAGTAAAGACGCTATTTTCTGCACGAATTTCTGATGTGACGGCGTTATCATATTGAGCTTGCGCTTCGTGTACATCGGTAACCGCTGTTAGGCCAACAGAATAACGTTGTTTTGTTTGTTCTAATTGACGTTCAATGGCTGCTTTTTCTGCTTTTGCAAAATCTAAATCGTCTTTAGCACTTAAAACATCAAAATAAGCAGTTGTTACACGAACAATTAAATTTTGCTTCGCGGCTTGATAAGAAACATCACTTCGATGTGCCGATTTTTTTGCATTATCTAATTTTAACCAAGAAGAATGTTTGTATAGGTCCATAGATAATGTTAAACCATAACTAATCTGATCGCTTTTAGAGCTTGTATTTCCTTCAAAACCACTTTTGTTTTTTGTATAACCAGCAGAACCACTAAGGCCTGGCAGTAAAACAGATCTAGCTTGAGCAATGTCTTCTTTTGATGCTCTATATAAAGCGCTAGACTTCAATACGGTAGGATCGTTTTTTTGTGCTTGTTTGTAAACGCTCAATAAATCTTCAGCGTAAACAAACGTAGTATTAGTCGCACAAACCAAACCAATGATCAGTGCCGAAATTGTTTTTTTCATGTGTGAGCTATTCCTTTGAGTGTGCCATGTACTCGATATTATTATGTTACTATCGTATCTTGATTTTCGAATTAGCTAAATATAATAAGTGTTTATGAATGCATTCTAGTGTAACAAAATGTTTTATGCTAGTGCGGTAATTATTATAACATCTTCATCTATTTAAAGTTTTCATTATGAACGAAAAAAACAACGTTGTGTATAAAAAAAGTACAAACTTATTAGGTTTCACCCATAAAGACGTAAATATCCACCAACAAAAAACGTGCTACCAAGGTTTTTTCAAAATGGATGAGTATCATTTAAGTCATCAATTATTTAATGGTGGTGAAAGTGAGATACTCTCACGAGAAGTATTTGAGCGCGGTCATGCAGTGGTTGTTATACCTTATGATGCAAAGAATGACCGAGTCGTTTTATTGGAACAATTTCGTTCTGGGGCCATGGGCTATGGTGACACACCTTGGTTATTAGAATTTGTTGCGGGTATGTTTGGCAAAGATGAATCGCCCATAGAGGTTGCGATACGAGAAGCTAAAGAAGAAGCTAATTTGACCTTGAATAAAACACAGATAGATAAAGTGATGGAGTATTTTTCTAGTCCTGGCGGCACAAGTGAAGTTATGCACTTATATGTAGCTAATATAGACAGCGAAAATGTAGGTGGTGTGCACGGTTTAGTGTCCGAAGGTGAAGATATTTTGTTACATGTCATGGAAAGAAATCAGGCCTTCTCGCTTTTAGAAAATGGAAAAATCACCAATTCAGCAACAATAATTGGGTTACAATGGTTACATAATAATTACCATCAATTACAGAAAAAATGGTCTTCGTAAATGATAAAGCAAAGTAAGAAATATCACCCGAAATTATCAACATTGATGAATCTTTGTGAAGTCAACTATATGTTGTTAATACGCTTACTTGCCAGCAATAATAATGAAGAAACTATTGGCAACGAACGTAATTTTTTTATTTCTGACTTTTTAACTTACAGCATTAAAACGCTCGAAATTACCCGTTACACGAGCTTAATTAGTATCTGTCAAGAAATGCCTAACGCTAAACAAGTAAATGTAGGGCACGATATAAATCTAGAGGAAGAGAATAAAAAAGGTTTATGTTCTTCTATTCTGCATCCTAAAATGACAATCCGTTTATATCATGATGCTCGAATGGCAGAAGTGATCAGTAACCAAGATATCAGACAAGTAAAACCTCGATACGATTACCCCAATAGTAAAATGCATTTGCCTGATGAAAAAGAGCAAATCAACCAGTTTCTTAAAGAATGGTTACAACTCTGTTTAAAGTTAGGCCAAGTCAACTTATCACTTTTTGAGTAATACCTTTGTCAACTGTTTATAAAATAGCCCAAGTTACTGATTGTCATCTGTTTTCACAAGCGGATGGTCTACATTATGGTGCCAATGTTTACCAAAACTTGGTTGCTGTTTTACAGGAGATTAAAAATAAACGTGACGTACAAGTTATCGTATTTACCGGTGACATTACCCAAGATCACAGTGAAGCGTCTTATCAACTTTTTGTAGAAGCTGTTCTTAACAGTGGAATAGAAATCCCATTTTATTATGTGGCGGGTAATCATGATGAACATGAATTACTTGATAAATATTTATCAGTTCCACCTTTTAAGCGCGAAAAGCTAATAAATGATCAATGCTGGCAAATCGTTTTACTTAATAGCAAAAGTGATACACCGAAAGGTTTAGTGACCCAAAGTGATTTGATTAAATTAGAGTCAATGGTTGATGAACAAAAATATCAATTCCTCATGATGCATCATCATCCTTTAGATGTGGGCTATTTTATGGATAGACATGGTTTAGAGAATCAAACACAATTCTGGCAAACGATAAATAAATTTTCGAGTATTAAAGGTATCACTTGTGGGCATGTTCACCAATCCATGACTTTGTATTCAGACCATACACCGTCAATTCCATTATTTACTTGTCCAGCAACATCTATCCAATTCGATACGACTAAAAGTAGTGGAGCTTCGAATGGGCAAAGTGCGGGTTACCGTATTTTTTCTTTGTTTGGCGACGGAAAAATCACTTCCGACAGCTATTTTCTATCAAGAGAGCTAAATGTCTAAACGTATTAATATTTTATATTTGCATGGTTTTAATTCATCGCCACAATCGATGAAAGCGGAACTTACTAAAATCTATTTTTTTGAAAACTACCCTGGTGTATCTTTCTTTTGCCCTCAGTTAGCTTCGTCACCAGAAGCTATTATTGAACAATTGACGTCATTAATAGCGGCAGAAAGTGACGAAGAAAGTCTCTGGTACTTTATAGGTTCATCATTAGGAGGTTACTTTTCAACGTATTTGTCAGAAAAATATCAAAGCAAGGCGGTGTTAGTAAATCCCGCAGTTAAACCTTTTGAGTTGTTAACTGAATATTTAGGAGAGCAGACTAACCCTTATACAGGGGAAGTTTATTCAATTGAACCTCAGTCTATAAAGACGTTAAAGAATATTGAACAAAAATTTATTTCGAAAAATAATTACTTGGTCATGGTACAAACAGGTGATGAAGTGTTAGATTATCAAGAAGCTGTCGATAAATATTGTAACTGCCAAATAATTGTACAACAAGGTGGTGATCACAGCTTTATTGATTACTCGAAAATGTTACCTAAAATAGCGATGTTTTTTAATTTATAAAACATTTATTTTCATAATAATTATTAGATTGGTTAAATGAGCGAACAATATAATTCAGACTCCATTGAGGTTCTCAGTGGTTTAGATCCAGTACGCCACCGTCCTGGCATGTACACCGATACCGCCCGCCCAAATCATTTAGGCCAAGAAGTTATTGATAACTCGGTCGATGAAGCTTTAGCTGGGCATGCGCAAAATATCACAGTCGTGCTTGATAAGGACCAATCATTAGAAATTATTGATGATGGTCGAGGTATGCCAACCGATATTCACCCAGAAGAAGGTGTATCAGGTGTTGAGCTTATTTTTTGTAAACTTCATGCCGGAGGTAAGTTCTCTAATAAGAACTATCAATTCTCTGGTGGTTTGCATGGTGTTGGAATTTCAGTGGTAAATGCACTTTCAACCCGCGTGGATGTTACTGTTCGTCGTGACAGCAAAGTTTATGAAATGGCTTTTGAACATGGCGAAAAAGTTGAAGAGTTACATGAAACTGGCACTGTTGGTCGCAGAAATACCGGGTCACGCGTAAAGTTTTGGCCTGATCCTAAATATTTTGATACGGCTAATTTTTCTGCTCGTCGCTTGATTCATTTATTAAAAGCAAAGGCGGTTTTATGTCCTGGCTTGACCATTAAGTTTCATGATAAAAATGAAGACAAGAAATATCAGTGGTTTTATGAAGACGGCTTAGTTGACTACCTAAAAGACTCTCTTAAAACCTACGTTTGTTTACCGGAAGAACCCTTTGTTGGTACTTTTACCTCTTCACATGAAGCAGCTGATTGGGCTGTAACTTGGCTATCTGAAGGCGGAGAAGGTATTGGCGAAAGCTATGTTAATTTAATTCCGACGATTCAAGGTGGTACACACGTTAATGGTTTGCGACAAGGTTTGTTAGAATCAATGCGTGAATTTTGTGAGTTTAGAAATCTAATACCTCGTGGCGTAAAACTTACCCCTGACGACATATGGGATAAATGTTCATATATATTATCGGTAAAAATGCAAGAACCGCAATTTGCGGGACAAACTAAAGAACGGTTATCTTCTCGTCAATGTGCTGCATTTGTTTCTGGCGTTGTTAAAGACTCTTTTAGTTTATGGTTGAATGAACATACAGAAATAGCAGAAAATCTTGCCGAGTTTTGTATTTCCAATGCTCAGCGTCGTTTGCGCGCAAGTAAAAAAATTATCCGCAAAAAGATTACTCAAGGACCTGCATTACCTGGGAAATTAACTGATTGTGGCAGTCAAGATATTGCTAGAACTGAACTGTTTTTAGTGGAAGGTGACTCTGCTGGTGGTAGTGCTAAACAAGCTAGAGATCGTGAGTTTCAAGCGATCATGCCATTACGCGGTAAAATTCTAAATACTTGGGAAGTAGACTCAGGGCAAATACTGGCATCACAAGAAGTTCATGATATTTCGGTGGCATTAGGTATCGATCCTGATAGTGATGATCTGTCTGAATTACGATACGGAAAAATTTGTATCCTTGCTGATGCTGATTCCGATGGGCTTCATATCGCAACACTGTTGTGTGCTTTATTCATGCAGCATTTTTTACCGCTTGTACAACAAGGGCATGTTTATGTTGCTATGCCGCCTTTGTACCGAATAGATATTGGTAAAGAAGTTTTTTATGCTTTAGATGAAGAAGAAAAAGACGGTGTTTTAGACAGAATAGAAGCTGAGAAAAAACGCGGCAAAGTGAATGTTCAACGTTTTAAGGGGTTGGGAGAAATGAATCCTTTACAATTGCGTGAAACGACTATGGATCCTAATACTCGACGTTTAGTGCAATTAACGGTAGACGAGCATGCTGAAACCATGGAACTTATGGATATGTTGCTTTCAAAAAAACGTAGTCCAGACAGAAAAACATGGTTGCAAAGCAAAGGTGATATGGTTGAAATTTAGCTTATGGTCTAGCTTGTACACTTAACCATTATTTATCAAAAATAATGGTTTTCACATATTCCTTTCGCATTCAACTGAAAGGAATATGTTGAATATTTATACTTCCAAAAATACCTTTTCAGAATGTCAAAGTCTAAACACTTTCAAAATTTGTACTTTTAATTATTAACTTTTAAAACTATATTTTTACAGGCTTTGTTACTCTCTATTTGACTAAAGAAACCAAGTGGTGAAACGGCTGTAGACAGGTGAGCTATAAAGTTTTTTAATCAAAATGTCAGCGAAAATTTTCATATTTAACCCTATATATATTCACAATATTATTCCCTGTTTTTATTTAGATTAATTAAATTAATCAATCGGAAAATTAACTTTCTTAATAGGCTAACCCGCACTAACGTTTTTATCTTTCATAATTTATTTTTTGATACAGACGCATTCACCTATCCATAAATAGAAAATAAATTAATTTTAGTGTACCCCTTGAAGTGGTACATTAAATATGGTGTAGTGCTCAAGGTGGTACACCAAAAGGAAATCATATGATAAACGTGCAAACGGGATCCCAGACCCCTATATTTCAACAAATTGTTGATGGTATAAGCTTAAAAATTGCGACAGGAGAGCTCCCTGTTGGCGCACAACTTCCTAGTGTTAGAGGCTTAGCTACGTTGCTTGCCATTAATTCAAAGACTGTTGCCAAGGCATATAACATATTAACTCAACAGCAACTTGTTCAAGCCAAGAGTGGTCTAGGTTTATTTGTGCGTTTTCCTCAAACACAGGGCCCTACACTCGATCGAGAGATTAAATTGAGTAAAGCAATTAATACCTTCATCGCGACGACTGTAAGCTTAAATTATAGTAATGATGAATTGTTACAAGGCCTCGAGAAAGAGTTACAAACCGTTGTCAAAAAAGTGTCTGATAAGGCTGAGTTATGACTAAATACGTAATAGAAACCAAAAACTTAACGAAAGCTTATTCAGAAAAAGTTGCTCTAGATGCTCTTAGTATTAGCATCAAGGAAAATGAAATAACGGCGATTGTTGGTGCTAATGGTGCAGGAAAATCGACGCTATTTAAAATATTGCTCGGCGTGCTAAAACCGACAGAGGGAGAAGCGAGTATATTGGGAGTCACGCCAAAAGATTTAACTCCGTTGTTACGTGGAAAAATAGGCTTTGTTAATGAGGAACATTCATTATTCGAATGGCTTTCTATTCGGTCTTTAAAGAAAATGCAAAAGTCACTTTACCCACTTTGGGACGAACAAATTTTTCAAAATGTTATTGAGCATTTTGATGTTGATGAGAGTCAACAAGTATCCAAATTATCTCGTGGTGAAAGAGCTGGAGTTAACCTCGCTATGACATTGGCACAAAAACCTGAAGTACTTTTGTTAGACGAACCTACATTGGGTCTGGATGTTATTGCCAAGAAAGCATTTTTAGAAGCCCTAATGTCGATTCAGCAAATGACCAACAATACGATTGTCTATTGTTCTCATGCGATGGACGAAATTGAAAGAGTGGCTGAAAATGTGATTATTATTGAACGCGGCAAGTTGCAATGCACATCAACGCCAGAACAG
>Ga0209396_1002637_pt1 | contig 18622 bp, 20 predicted proteins | sample GOMGulsemesocosm_6_FD_184638 | JGI IMG/M metagenome (GOLD analysis project Ga0209396, IMG submission 184638) | Methane-oxidizing microbial communities from mesocosms in the Gulf of Mexico - GOM8C Gulf of Mexico (SPAdes) (version 2) | ecosystem: Environmental > Aquatic > Marine > Cold seeps...
AAAATACCCATATTGACCCAGCAGCCTTTACCGACCCTAAGGCGCGCTTAACGTATCAACAAGTTATTATTCTAACCAATAACATGCTGAAGCTTTGTGACGCGCCAACATTAGGGTTAGAACTGGGAAATGCAATCAATATTAATCAGTTTGGTATGCTCGGCTATGCCATTTTAAGCTGCGCAAATTTGCGTCAAGCCTTAAACCTAGGCCTGAAATACCACGTATTGATTGATCCAGCCTTCAATTTTGAAGTCTCCGAACAAGAAGATGTCACGTCAGTACGTTTGACCTCTCACATCCCCATCGAAAGTATTTACAACCTACTATGCGATGTATTCTTAACCAACTTCATCAGTCTTGGCCAGTTTTTAACCGGCTTAGATATTATGCCTAAAGCGATTCATATCAATCGCCCTAAACCTGAGTTTTTTGAAAAATATCAAAGTTTCTTTCCTGGCTGCCCGGTAAACTGGGATCAACCACGCACAGAGATTCTAATTGATACAGAGCTTCTAGATGCCCCAACGACTCTCGCCGATGAAGCCACCGCTAAAATGGCGGAATCTCAATGCGCCGATATTCTCACCCGAATGGGTCCGAGAGAAGGTATAGTGGTGAAGGTTCGTCGTATATTATTAAGTAACCCTGGTCACTTTCCACCTATTGAGACCGTCGCTAGTCATCTAGCCACCAGTACTCGAACCCTAAGCCGTAGCTTGCAAGAAGTTAGCACCTCTTATCAGAAAATTCTTGATGAAGTGCGTAAAGAAATGGCCATTGAATACTTAAAAACATCGAACCTGCCGATTGAAGAAATTGCGGCTCTAATAGGTTATAACGACCCATCGAATTTCCGTAAAGCCTTCAAACGCTGGACCAGCCAACCGCCTAGCTACTATCGAACTTCTAAATAGGCGAACTTCTAAATAGGCGAACATCAAAATAACGCGAGTTGCTGCTCACTAACATCCGGACAGCGCCCGCCAATACCCATTAATCGCACCCCTTGAATTTCATCACCATCGTGGCGCAAGCGAGCTTGCTGCAATAATTGACGGAATGATTCTAAACTGGGTTCAAGGAATTGATCTGCTAACGTGGTTTGGCTGAAATCATTGAATTTGACCTTAACAAAGGGGGCCAACCCCCGACTATCAATATTGGCTTTTTCGGTGCGTTGCAAAAACATAGTCCACAAAGTTTCCGCCTCTTGATCCATCTCCTCAGCTAAATAAAGATCCTTCGAGAAAGTATGCTCAACACTGATGGATTTTCGTACTCTGTCGGTGCTCAACGTCCTATCATCTAGCCCACGACAGCGCTTAAACAAAGATGCCCCCGTACGGCCAAATAGATTCACTAATTCAATTAAACTGTAGGGCTGCGCATCACTACAGAGAACGATCCCTTTTGACGCTAGACGCTCTGCTGTTTTAGGGCCTATACCGGGGATCTTTCGCACTTCTAACTGCTGAACAAACTCATCAACTTTATGCGGTTTTACAGCAAACAGACCATTGGGTTTATTCCAGTCACTCGCGACCTTAGCTAAGAATTTATTCGGTGCAGCGCCAACGGAAACGGTTATCCCCACTTCTGCTTCGACTTCTGCTCGTATAAGGTTCCCCACCTCAATTGCAGAGTCTTCTGGGTTAAGTTCAAGATACGCTTCGTCTACAGAGACCTGCTCAAAGGCAATTCCATAACGTTGAATCACCGCCATTACTTGCTGAGAAGCCTCACGATATAAGGCCATATTGCCTGGTAATAAGATTAGATCAGGGCATTGTCGTAATGCGACTGCCGTTGCCATCGCAGAGTGAATGCCAAATTTTCGTGCAGGATAATTACAAGTCGAAATAACCCCACGACGCTCAGAATGACCACCGATAGCAATAGGAACTTGGCAAAGCTGAGGGTTTTCCCTCATTTCGACGGCGGCAAAGAAGCAGTCACAGTCGATGTGTAAAACTTTTCTCATATAGAAATAATACTGGATATAAAAACAGTATCAAGTGTTCATTCAAGTTATCTAGGACGATTCTCAAAAGCAATCCAAAACTATACCCCTAAAACTCCCCCCCTAAAGTACAGTTTCGCAGCTGAACTGTTAAACTGATACTCATGGTCATCACGCGTATAGCGACCATTTATTCATTTGTGCAGTGTGAGAGTATTATGTTTAATTGGGAGGGCGTATGTGAGTTTGTCGCGGTAGCAGAAGCTGAAAGTTTCACCGCCGCCGCTAAGCAGCTCGGAATATCGACCGCACAGGTAAGTCGACAAGTCAGTGCCTTAGAAACGCGGCTGATGACTAAGTTACTGCACCGCACGACGCGAAAAGTCTCGGTCACCGAAGTCGGTAATACCTATTATCAACAGTGCCGGCAACTACTTGATGGCCTTGATGCCGCTGAGCGCATGGTGACTAATTTACAAAGTACCCCAACCGGCAAGTTAAAAATTACTGCGCCAGTGACCTATGGCGAAAGATCCATTGCTCCTCTGGTGAATAACTTCATCGCTAAATACCCTGATCTCAATGTTCAGCTGCACCTCACTAATCTAAAAGTCGACCTTATTGATGAAGGCTATGATCTGGCGATTCGTCTAGGCAAGCTCAATGATTCAACCATGATGGCCAAGCGTTTATCCTCCCGTACGCTGTATGTCTGCGCCTCACCCGCTTACCTTGCAACCTTTGGTATTCCGCACTCAATATCTGAATTGGATCGCCACAACTGCTTACAAGGCACCCTTGATTATTGGCATTTTCAAGAACAAGGAAAAGTCCGTAACGTACGCATAAAAGGCAATCTGAATTGTAATAGTGGACGGGGTTTGGTTGATGCGGCGCTAAAAGGCATAGGCATCGTGCAACTGCCCGATTATTACGTGGTGCCTCATATCGAGAGTGGCGAGTTAATCTCATTACTAGAACAGAATCGTGAAGCCGATGAAGGTATCTGGGCGCTTTATCCGCACAATAGACACCTATCACCGAAAGTCCGATTATTCCTCGACTATTTAGCCGAAGAACTGGGCCAATAGACTCAGTTTCCTCCCACAACTTTTATTTGCTCAACATCCGATACAGGTATTGGCTGAATAGCGTGTAAGAAACTCTCAAACGACGCCATGCTTTTAGCATCAGCATCTTGGGCCTCAATGTCTTTTTGCTGCTGCAATGAAATCAAAGCTTGCTGCTGTAATTGCTTTTCCACATCATAAGATAATGGCTGAGTTAAAAAATATTGCTGCTGGCGCTTAGCCTGTTTTAGCATCAAATCCGAAAAATCAAAGCCCTTAACCATATCCTTCATAATCATGCCTGACGGAGTCTGCTCTGGATGTTCAATTTTAATTAACTGCTGCGCAAGCGCTTCTGTGTATAACGTATCCGAATGCGCACTGTCTAAATGTGCGCTATCCAATAAATCGGCAGTCCCTGAAATCTTATTTAATAGCGTTTTCGCTTTATCCGCGAATGAGATTGCTCGACCAGCTTGCTGCAACATTAAATCGGGCTTACGTCCTTCTAAGATAACCTTTCTTTGATTATGTTGAATTTCACTATCTTCTTCCCTAGAAATCTCAGCGCTATCCGATAATAAGCAATACAGTAAAAAGCTGTCTAATACACGGACTTGCTCTTCATCCAGCCCTACTGATAAAAATGGATTGATATCAAGGGTGCGTATTTCAACATACTCAATACCCTCCTTTCTTAGAGCTTCACTCGATGTTTCACCGACAGCAGGGACTCGCTTAGGTCGAATACCACTGTAATATTCATTTTCTATTTGCAGAATATTTGCATTTAACTGGCGATATTCCCCCTCCACTAGCACACCCAGTTTTTCATAATCTTCATAGGGTGTTTGCAAGGCTGTTTGAAGATTATCAAGATACTCATCTAGGTTATTATAATTAATATCCAAAGAAGTTTGTGCCTTACTTTGGTAGCCTAAATCACTCATTCTTAACGAGGTTGCATAAGGTAAACCTAAGGTGTTTTTTCCTTGCGACTCAAGACTCTCTTGTTGACCTTTCATATAAGGGCTATTAAAAAAACTGTTGTCTAATACGGGTGAAGCACCAAATAAATAGGTTAATAACCAAGAATGACGTTGGAAATTACGAATAAGACCCAAATACCGTGCCGATTTAAAATTTTGTAAACTGCCTTGCTGAGCCGTTAATTTATAAAATAGTGGCCAAAATTCATCAGGCATAGAAAAATTATAATGAATCCCCGCAATAGATTGCATCGTCTTACCATAGCGCACCGCAAGACCCTGGCGATAAACATGCTTCATACGACCAATATTAGAACTGCCATATTGTGCAATAGGAATACTTTCTTCACCTTCTAAACGACAAGGCATACTCGCTGGCCAAATATATTCAGCCGCCATATTACGTGAGGTATAAATGTGTAAATTGGCAAGGTAATTAATGCACTCCGAAATACGGGTAGAAACGGGGGTAATAAATTCTAATAACGCTTCAGAATAATCCGTAGTAATACTGGCATGTGTTAATGGCGAACCTAAAAACTTAGAGTGCTTAGTTTGTGCAACATTCCCTTGCGGCGTGACTCTTAAACCTTCTTTTTCGATACCTCGTTGAATCTTAGTTAATAGAGGGAGAGCCTCTTGAGTACTCAAGTTTTGTAATAGCGTCTGATCTGAATTAAACACAATAGTCTCCCTAGATTAGATAATATTTTTCAAAAGGTAATTATTAAAAAGGCCTCAGAATTGAGGCCCTTATTTTTTAAAACTGGGTAAAAAATGCATTCGTTTTACCGGCCAATAAAGTCTATTTATTCAAATAGCCCGCATGAAAACGTAAGTGGTCTTCAATAAAGCTAGAGATAAAGTAATAGCTATGGTCATAACCTTCATGACTGCGTAACTCTAAAGGATAGTTATTTGAACTTGCCGCGGCGACTAATGTTTCAGGCTTTAATTGCTCAGCCAGAAAATTATCCGCTTCGCCTTGGTCCACCAACGCTGGAACCTGTTGACTCGCTTCTCGCATTAACAAACTCGCATCATATTCACGCCACGTACTGGTATCTTTTCCAAGATACGCAGTAAACGCTTTCTGACCCCAAGGGCAGTTGATAGGATTGCTGATTGGGCTAAAGGCAGAAACCGACTGATAACGCTCAGGGTTGCGCAAGGCAATGGTTAACGCCCCATGCCCACCCATCGAATGACCCGCAATCGCGCGTTTATCCGACACAGGAAACATCGACTCAATTAAATCAGGCAGTTCATTCACCACATAATCGTACATTTGAAAATGACGATTCCACGGCGCCTGAGTCGCATTGACGTAAAAACCTGCACCTTGGCCAAGATCATAACCGTCATCATTGGCTACGCCTTCACCACGTGGGCTGGTATCCGGGGCAACAATCGCCATACCCAACTCAGCCGCTAGGCGCTGAGCACCGGCTTTTTGCATAAAGTTTTCATCACTGCAGGTTAAGCCAGATAACCAATACAATACGGGAACTTTCGCCCCCGTTGATGCCTGCGGGGGTAAGAAAATAGCAAAACGCATGTTGCAGTTTAACGTCGCAGATACATGACTATATTGTTTATGCCAGCCACCAAAACTTTTGTTGCTGCTCAGGTTTTCAATGCTCATTATCAGGCTCTCTAAATCTATTCATTGGCAACTGCTAAGCATGATAATGCTTAACAGCTGCCCAAAAGGGTCACTTATGAAGGCTATTTATCAAAATGAATAACACTGCGAATACTCTTACCTTCATGCATCAAGTCGAACGCTTCGTTCACCTTGTCGAGACCCATAGTATGAGTAATAAAGTCATCCAACTTAAACTCACCCGCCATGTAACGGTTAACGTATTCAGGCAATTCGGTACGGCCCTTAACACCACCAAAAGCAGAACCTCTCCAGACTCGTCCAGTCACTAACTGGAACGGGCGAGTAGAAATTTCTTGGCCAGCGCCAGCAACACCAATCACAATGGATTCGCCCCACCCTTTATGACAGCACTCAAGTGCACTGCGCATTAGGTGAACATTACCAATACATTCAAAAGAGTAATCAACACCGCCATCGGTTAATTCAACAATCACATCTTGAATCGGCTTATCACCATAATCTTTTGGATTGATGCAATCCGTTGCGCCTAACTTACGCGCTAGATCGAACTTGCCTTCGTTAATATCAATCGCAATGATACGGCTCGCTTTCGCCATGGTTGCGCCAATAACCGCTGACAGACCAATGCCACCGAGACCAAAGATAGCAACGACTGCGCCTTCTTCAACTTTCGCAGTATTCATTACGGCGCCCATACCCGTGGTAACACCACAGCCGAGTAAGCAAACTTCTTCTAGCGGCGCATCTTTTCTGACTTTCGCCAAAGAAATCTCAGGTAACACTGTATATTCAGAAAAGGTCGAGCAACCCATGTAATGAAAAATATCAACGCCGTCTTTAGAGAAGCGGGTCGTGCCGTCTGGCATTAAACCTTTACCTTGGGTCTCACGAATCTTCTGGCACAAGTTGGTTTTACCCGACTTACAGAATTTGCACTCGCCGCACTCAGGAGTATAAAGAGGAATGACGTGATCTCCGACGACAACGCTAGTAACGCCTTCGCCAATCGACTCAACAATACCACCGCCTTCATGGCCTAAAATACAAGGGAAGATGCCTTCTGGATCATCACCAGAAAGAGTAAAAGCATCGGTATGACAAACCCCGGTTGCTATCATTTTGACTCGCACTTCACCTTTTTGTGGAGGCATTACGTCTACGACTTCCATCGTTAAAGGCTCACCTACCGCCCAGGCTACTGCGGCTTTTGATTTGATCACTTGTGCTGTCATGTGTCTCTCCGAGGGAATAAGGTTAATCGCTAATAAGACCAATCATGAGGTCTTACCAGCGTTTCTAAGTTTGTTCGATGGTTTGTATTCTATACCGATACGGAAAAGTGATAATCCCCACGTTTTGGAAATAACCTTTACCATGTGGTAACAATCAATCATTTGAATTCATTTTTTCTCTTCATTCAGCCTAAGGTAAATCTTCCAATACGCCAACCCAACGAGAGCTCCACCGATAATATTACCGATAGTCACGGGGATTAAATTATTAAGGATGAAATTCGCGAAGGTTAAATCACTGAATTGACCAGGACTAGAGTTGGTTAGGCTCCAGAATTCGGCAGCAGCAAAGGTTTTAATAACGATCCCTAAAGGCACCATAAACAGATTGGCAATACAGTGCTCAAAGCCACTGGCGACGAACATAGAGATAGGCAGTAGCATAACAACGACCTTGTCCGTGACACTGCTACAGGCAAAGGCCATCCAGACGGCCAAACAGACCATGACATTGCACAATATCCCCAAGGCAAGCGCTTGAGTGAAGCTATGATGAATTTTATGCTGAGCAATGCTCATCGCATTAATCCCCCAGGCGCCATTGTTAACAAGATGTTGCTGGGCTAGCCAGATCAATAGCACTAAAAAAAGCGCTCCTAGGGTATTTCCAAGGTAGACCACCAGCCAGTTTTTCAATACTTGAGCCGTAGAAATATGGTTATTAGCCCGTGCTATCAAGATTAATGTCGAAGAGGTAAAAAGCTCACCTCCGCAGACCACGACTAAGATAAGCCCTAGGCTGAAGGCTATTCCGCCAATGAACTTTACCAAGCCATAAGGTATGCCTGCAGACCCAGTAGTGACAGTGGTATAAAAAACAAAAGCAATGGCAATAAATACACCCGCGGTAATCGCAAGATAAAAAGACTGCCATAGAGGCTTGGAGACTTTAGCAATTCCCAGTACTTCTGCTTTAACGGCCATTTCTTCTGCAGAGATGCCATTAGCATTATATTTGTCTAACTTCACAAAAGAACTTCCTAATAAGAGTAACGGACTATGATGTTTGCTTTCGCCATAGATACCTCACCAATTTCTAGATAATACGAAATAGTCTAAAAACCAGTATATTTCCGCTATGAAATGAAACAATTAGGTGAAATTGAAAATGACTTTTCCAGTACAGTAATAATCGAAAGGGAAAGGGAAAGAGAAGATGTGATTCAGACTGAGATTAATATTAACGCAGGGAATGATGACTCTTTGAGAGAATCTCAAAGAGTATTATGCTGAACTTGCAAGGTCTTAGCTAAAGTTAAAACTATGCCTAAGCGGATTCCTTGGATTTAACCACTCGTTTTTTGACCTGAACTAGATGACGGGTAAAATCCTGCCAGCTAATTGATAAAATATAGCAGGCCACAACGACTAGCGCAGTAATCACACACAAAATCATCAAGTTATCCATTTCAATACCCCTATCATTGTTATTTTTGGTTCTACTGTATAAACATAGCGCTTTTTTCAAAGGATGGGAGTTACACTTTGCGTTTTCTGGTGTTAGCCTTATAACAATTTGAAAGGATTTGTAACTATGTCACAGTTTGAACAAGCACAAAGCGATTTTTTACAGCAATTAACTAATACCGACTTCCAATTCGAAACTACCCTTACTTTCATCGAGCAAAATTTTAACTTTACGCCAAGCGCCTTCAACAACGGTAGCGTCGCTAATAGCATTGAACAGAATCAAGGGTCATGTAAGGTATTTGCACTTGCCGAACTAATCAATCTTAATCAGCAACAGGCTCTTGCGTGTTTTGGTCAGCACTACCGCGATGTATTAGCCACCCCTGAGGTTGATAATCACCATAACTTGCGCCGGGTATTGAAAGAAGGTCTCGACAACATCACCTTCAATCAATTTCCGCTTGAGCTAAAAGCAGCAAGCTAATGGCAGCGTTTAATCTAAAAGCTGGGTTGAGTCCCATAACTACCTTGCTCATTCAAACCTCTGATTTAGCACAGATTCAGCAAGAATTAAGAGCCAAGGTCGAACAAGCCCCAAAGATGTTTGTGCGCTTGCCCTGTATTTTCGATTTTGTTGAACTCGAAGAAAAAATTGACCTGCCTTCATTACATATCCTTTGCCACGAATTTGGCATGTTACCGATTGGTGTTAAGAACGCTCAAGACGAACATACGGAATTGCTCGAACAACTTGAGCTGGCGGATTTTGGCAAGGGTAAAGGCAAGGCTAATAATAAATCTAGCCGGGTAATGAAAACGGCAGAAGAAAAAGCACCTGAAGCCCCGACCAGCATTAAAACCACGGTACACAAGTTTCCCGTACGATCAGGACAGCAGCTTCGCGCTGAAGGAGACCTTATTATCTTTGGTTTAGTCAGCACCGGGGCCGAAGTCCTTGCCGGTGGCAGCATTCACATCTACGGTCCGTTGCGAGGCCGTGCCCTAGCGGGAATTAAAGGTGATAACAATGCTACCATTAGCTGCCAGTCACTAGAGGCTGAATTAGTCGCTATTGCTGGAGAATACAGGTTATTTGAAGATAATGAACACCACAGCAGTCAGGCTAGTCTTATTCAACTTGATAGCGGACGCTTGAACATAGACTCGCTTTAATGAATACTGCGTTTTGCAACTTTATGTAAGGGATAATTCACCTTGGCCAAGATCATCGTCGTCACCTCTGGTAAAGGAGGTGTGGGTAAAACCACCACCAGTGCTGCATTTGCAGCTGGTTTAGCTCTAAAGGGAAAGAAAACAGTCGTCATCGACTTCGATGTGGGTTTACGTAACCTAGATCTCGTCATGGGCTGTGAGCGTCGTGTTGTCTATGATTTCGTTAATGTTATTCATAAAGAAGCCAATTTAAGACAGGCTTTAATCAAAGATAAACGCTTAGATAATTTATACATTTTGCCCGCGTCACAAACCCGCGATAAAGATGCATTAGATAAAGATGCTGTCGAAGCGGTATTAAATGAGCTTGCAGAAGATTTTGATTACATTGTCTGCGATTCTCCTGCGGGTATTGAAACTGGGGCACAAATGGCACTCTACTTCGCTGAAGAAGCCATTATCGTAACGAACCCAGAAGTATCATCCGTGCGTGATAGCGATCGTATATTAGGCATTTTACAAAGCAAATCACGCCTAGCAGAGCAAGGTAAACGCGTAAAAGAGCACCTACTTCTTACCCGTTATAATCCTACTCGTGTTGCCAATGGCGAAATGCTATCGGTTGAAGACGTAGAAGAAATTCTAGCAGTGCCTTTATTGGGTGTCATTCCTGAGTCACAAGCGGTATTAAAAGCATCGAACCAAGGCGTCCCTGTTATTCATGATGATATTAGCGATGCAGGCCAAGCTTACGATGACGCAGTCGCACGCTACTTAGGTGAAGATCGTCCTCATAGATTTTTAGAAGCTGCGAAAAAAGGCTTCCTTAAACGTGTCTTTGGAGGTAAAGCATGAGTTTAATGGACTACTTCCGCAAGGAACAAACAAGCACAGCAAGCATCGCTAAAGAGCGCTTACAGATTTTAGTTGCTCACGATCGCGCTAATAGCCGTGGACCTGATTATTTACCTAAGATGCAGCAAGAGTTATTGGCTGTCATTCGTAAATACATCTCCATTGCCGATGATCAAGTACAGGTTAATCTAGAACAGCACGGCACCGCATCCGTTCTTGAACTTAACGTTATGCTGCCTGAGAACTAAATGATCGCGCTATTATTAAAACCATGGCAGTTAGCCATTAATACCTGGCAACAAGCAAACTGGTTGCCACGATTAGGTTTAATGCTAACGGCCATCAGTTTCTTCTTCCTCTACCCCGGGGTAACAGAACCCATCATGACGATCAAAGCTTCGATCAGCATGTTTGGACTTAAGAGCACTATTTTTGAAGAAACACGCAGTATTTGGCAAACCGTACACAGCCTAAAAGAAGCGGGTTATGCTGGTGTTGGCTTTATGGTCGTCACCTTCAGCGTTATTATTCCAGTAACCAAAGGCTTACTGATTATTTGGACTTGGTTAAACCCTGCTCGCTGGCGCTGGCAATTAATCTCTTTAATCAGTAAGTGGTCGATGGCCGATGTATTCGTCGTCGCTATTCTCGTCGCCTTTTTTACCGCGCAAGCAACGGCAGAACTACAATCCAGCTTACATGAAGGATTTTATTGGTTTACCGCCTATTGCCTACTTTCCATTGCCTCAGGCCAATGCCTTGCAAGCTACGCGGACCAACAGCTAGAAAAATAAGTCCGCTATTTGATTTTTGAGCTATTCTTAATACGACTTTAGGGAAGATTTTGGATAGCCCATGCAAACCATCGCACTACATCATATTTTATTAAAAAGCCCATTATTGGCTCAAGACCTAGCAAAAGAGCTGGAACTTGGCGCTGACTTTGCCGAATTAGCACGAGAGTATTCCGCTTGCCTCTCGGCGCATGAAGGGGGATTTGCCGGTTATCATCAACAAGATGACCTGCCGATTGAAATTATCAATGCGTTGGCGGTTCATGACGATCAAAAGAGCTTTACCGGGCCGGTATCTACCCTACTAGGTTTTCACCTATTAAAGCCTGTTGGCGAAAAACCGAAACTTGCAGTCAGCGATCTTGCCGTTCACGATCAAGCTGCTAGCCTGCAAAACAATGATCAACAGGGTGCTGATGAAAAAGTAATACCTGAGCCAATCCCAGAAGAGGCCCCTTTATGATAAAATTCAACTAAATACCCAGACCTTTTTAACAATGCACTTTTAGCAATGCGCTTTTAACAATGCGCTTTATAAAAAGGTCTCCTTAATTTAGTGGAATCGCAATGAACTCAAATAGCTATGGTCAAGATGATGCATCTTTTCTTGCCGCAGGTGGTTTTGAAGGGATTAAGAAATTAGTCGATGCATTTTATGATGCGATGGATACCCTTCCTCAAGCTCAAACCGTTAGAGATATGCACAGTTCAGACTTAGAAGAATCCCGCGATAAACTGACACGATTTCTTACTGGCTGGTTAGGTGGACCTAAATTATTCAGTGAAAAATATGGACCGATTCGCATTCCCGTCGCTCACCGCCACTTAGAAATAGGCCCCGCAGAACGTGATGCCTGGCTCGCTTGCATGCAGATCGCTGTCAATGCACAGCCATACCCTCAGGAATTTCGCGATTACCTAATGACTCAACTGTATGTTCCAGCCGAACGTAGCCGTAATAGAGATTAAGCTCTGAAGCCAACCATTAAGCCTCAGCATCTGCTTTTAATACATTCTTAAAGCTTTGAGTGACATGAGAGATTAGCTGCAATTTCTTCATTTTTTTCAAACTTTGCTTAATAGAGCTGACTAGGTGCTGATTCTCTTTGCTGACGTAATGATACATTGGTATTTCATAAACAGCAGGCTGCAATGCTGTCGTCTGCTCTAATAGATGCTTCTTACTACGGCTTAAAGCATAAAACTCAGGCAGCAATACCAAATCTGTTTGATTGCGTATGATTGATTTTAACGACGTATTTACACTGTTCATCTGCAACGCGACTATCCCCATCATATTTTTTTGAACCAGTGGCATCCCCCGTACGATAGAAATACGGTTGCCAAGTAAGCCAAATTCATAGCGAGTATTTTCATGGATTTTATGGGCATAAGCGAAGACTTTCAGCTTTACAATGGGCACAGAAATACGAATAAATGCTTTATCCAAAGTTGCACTAGCTGGGGCAATTAAAATACCATCATGTTGAGAGGAACTAAGTCTTGCTTGATCCACTGGATGTCCGATACGACGATACGCTTCTTTTAAAATCACATGCGCTAAACGGTTATATTCTAAATGTTGGGGATCCTGCTGAAAACGTAAGGTAGGATTTATTGACTCCGCAGAACTTAGCAGAGATGCCAACATCAAGCCAATACCCAGCAATATAGACAAACCAATATCACGAACACACTCATGTATTAAACGAGGTAGTGGATCAATAATGCTAGCCATGAGCAGCGCCTAAGTTAACAAAAGTTAACTCTTACATTAGGCTCTGAACGATCTTTCAGCAAACGAGGCTTTATTACGTTTTATACTTAACTTATCGCTATTATTACTTTATCCGAGATGAATCATGCTAAATGCTTAAAAATGAGAACTCATTTGTTTTTTGATAACCATCTTTAATAACTAGATGAAGTCTTAGGATGAAAGGATCTATTTAAAAAAGGCATAATTATTAATCTTCGCCAATATCTTCATGCCATAGCTTAGGGTTGTTAGCAATGAAGTCTGCCATCATATTAATGCAGCTCTGATCATTAAGCTGTTCAATCTCCACCCCACGAGAAACTAATAAGGCTTCTTCTCCTAAGAAGTTTTGATTCTCCGCAATCACTACTTTTGGAATGCCGTAAAGAAGTATCGTCCCTGAGCACATGGCACAAGGTGATAAAGTGGTATAAAGCACCGAGTCTTTGTAAACCGATGCCGGTAAGCGGCCGGCATTTTCCAAGGCATCCATCTCACCATGTAAAATGGTGCTTTCTTGCTGAATTCGACGATTGTGCCCCTGACCTAGTACCTTACCTTTATGAACCAATACCGAGCCAATCGGTAAACCACCCTCAGCTAAGCCCTGTTGCGCTTCAGCGATAGCCAGTTGCATGAACTCATCCATTACAGACCTCTACAATTTTGAAAAATGCTGAAAATTATTACGCCCATGATTTTTCACAAAATACATAGCTTCATCCGCTTGCTGGATTAACTGATCGATATTCTTAGCCGTCATTTCTGCTGTAGTAGAACCTAAGCTAATGGTGATTCCCTTGAGAGGAGCAATATCACTAAAATCAATTTCCTGTATTTCTTTTAATAGGCGTCGACAATATGAGTCTAGTCCGCTGACAGAGATGTCCTGCAATAAAATCACAAACTCTTCTCCGCCAAATCGCCCAACCCGATCATTTTCACGCTTAATATCCATTAATAGAGAAGATAAACGCTTTAATACCTGATCCCCTACCGCATGGCCATAGTTATCATTGATACGTTTAAAATGATCAATATCTATCATCAACAGGGCAATATTCGGCTTAACTCGCGCGAGCATCTCAAGCTGCTCTACAAATGCACGGCGATTTAATACCCCCGTTAAACCGTCTATATTGGCCAAAACCTGTAATTTACCGTTCGCTTCTTCTAAAGCATCCGCTTTCTCTGCTAGCTCCACGGTTCTTTGAGCTACTCGCGCTTCAAGCTGCTTATTGGCGGATAATAGCTGTTCGCTAAGACTGACGACTTGCTGTTTCTGTTTCGCTCGTAAAAATAATAAATTCACCCCCAAAGAAAATAGAAACGCGAGTAAGCCATAAGATAGCCAAGTGCGCTCATTTTCAATCCATTGCGAATATACGCTAATGTCATGAATGATCGTCACGAGTAGTATCAACACAGCACTCACTATATATAAAACGCCTTTTCTTTTATGCAGCACAATCTTCACAATGCTCCAGCAATATAATCCTATCGCAAAGAGCAACATAGTTTGGAAGACCATAAGTAACGCAGTAAACCAACTAGAGGGGAATAGCACGACCGAAAGCATGGTCGGTAGAAATACATAGGCCACATTACGAGCAGTTTTAAACGATAACTCTGTCGGGAAAATATAGTGCTGCCAAAAGAAAATTATAATCGGTGAAACTAACATTGTTAAATACAGCATCCGCACATGCAATTGCCAGGGCAGTTGACCTAATATTAAATACAAAGGTTGGTTATCGGTAATGCCGATTCGAATAGCAATGACAAACGAAAATGCCGCCAATAAAAAAGTTGCTTTATCCGCTTTATCAATAAAAAATTGAATAAGCAAAAACATACTTACCAATAAAGCCAGAGTAACCACCAGGGCTTGATCAAAGGTCTGTAAAAAATAATGCTTACCCAGTTCATGATAAGGGCCAAGCACAAGGGTTTGCCAAGGGCCACCGCTATCATGATGAAAATTACTCACCTGCCAGGTCAGCTTGGTATCTGTTGTTAATGTGCCTAGCTCAACAAACTGATTTCCTGAGTAAGCCTGAGAACTGGCCTGACTAACGCCAGCAATCCCGCCCTCAGCCACTAAAGTTTGATTAACAAACAAGCGAAAGGCTGTTGATTGCTCAGGAATCAACATACTCCAACGAATATTATCAGGTAGATTTTTTAAGGTAGCCGTAAAACTCGCGTAGCCTTGGCCGGGATGAAGTGTCTCAGAAACCCCTTGAATATCCCAAGTCGTCGGTAACTCTATCCAAGGCGCGCGTGAAGTCTGCCATTGATCGGGCAGAAGCTGTTGCTGCCAATGAAGCCCCCAGCGTCCATCTAACCGCACGACGCCATCAGCCGCCTGCCAGTTAGCAAAGTCATAAACGCCATCTATGGCTTGAATCACCTGATTATGGGCCAGTACCTGACTATAGGTTCCCACAGCCAAGAGGATTAATAGCCCTATTCTTGCAATCACTCTCAGCAAGATAACTCCTTGAGTATTAATTTTTTTAACATAATAACAGTTTAACCAAAGCCTTGAATAACGAGATAGCTGAAAGCTGATTAATATCAGGTATAATGGCGCGTTTTTTACTATATTTTGCATCGCATTAGGGTCACTCCATGAATCCAGATTTACAAAAGCTACAGCCATATCCTTTTGAAAAGCTGACAGCATTAAAAGCGCAAGTTAGCCCTAATGAGAATTTACGCCATATTGCCCTATCCATTGGTGAACCTAAACATCCAGCGCCAAAATTTGTTACCCAGTGCCTGAAAGATAATATATCTCGAGTAGAGAACTACCCTACGACCAAGGGAATTGCTGAATTACGTAAGGCAATTTCTCATTGGTTAAAGCAGCGCTTTGGTTTAACCCACATGAGTAGCGAACAGCAAGTCGTTCCTGTTAACGGTACCCGCGAAGCGCTTTTTGCCTTTACCCAAGCGGTTATAGATCGTAATAAAGAAGGTTTAGTAATAAGCCCTAATCCTTTTTATCAGATCTACGAAGGGGCGGCTTATTTGGCCGGCGCTGAACCGCACTTCCTGCCTTGCTTAGAAGAAAAAGGCTTTAATCCAGATTTTGATGCCGTCAGTGATGATGTATGGCAAAAATGTCAGTTATTATTTCTCTGCACGCCGGGTAACCCAACCGGCGCCGTGCTGGATCTAGCCACACTAACCAAATTAATCGCCTTAGCCGACAAACATGATTTCATCATTGCATCCGATGAATGCTATTCAGAGATATTTGTTGAAGGCAAAGCCGCTCCCATTGGTTTATTGCAAGCCTGCGAGAGCTTGGGCCGTCATGACTATGCCCGCTGTGTGGTCTTCCACTCTCTCTCTAAGCGCTCTAACTTGCCAGGTCTTCGCTCCGGCTTTGTCGCTGGTGATGCTAAAATCCTGCAGCCTTTCTTGTTGTATCGTACCTACCATGGTTGCGCTATGCCGATTCAGACACAGCTTGCCAGTATTGTGGCCTGGAGTGATGAAGAGCACGTCGAAGAGAATCGTCGCCAATACACAACTAAATTTAAAGCCGTATTGGAAATTCTAAACGATCCAAGTCTCGCCGGTAAAATTGAAGTCGAGCAAAGTGATGCTAGCTTCTATCTATGGGCCAAAACACAGATTGACGAAGAGCAGTTCGCGCAGAAGTTGTTCGAGCAGCAACATGTCACGGTATTACCGGGCTCTTATTTATCGCGAACCATCGATGGCATAAACCCAGGTAAAAATCGAGTGCGCCTGGCACTGGTCGCCAGTGTTGAAGAATGCATAGAAGCCGCTGAAAGAATTAAACAATTTGTACAAAGCCTATAACCTAGTGACAGGCAATTTGGAAAGAAGATGACTGATATTACCCTAAGCCCATTTGGCACAGAGATTACCCCAGAAGAAATTTTAGATACCTTAGGGTTCTTTGATGACTGGGAAGAACGCTACAAGTATATTATTGATCTAGGTAAGCAATTACCGGCTATCGACGACAGTAAAAAAACCGAAGTCTATTTGTTACGCGGCTGCCAAAGCCAAGTATGGATAGACTCAAAAGCTGTCGCCGGTAAATTATTCTTTGAAGTCGATTCTGATGCCCATATCGTGCGTGGTTTATTAGCCATAGTGCTCAGTGCCTATAATAATAAAACCCCCGCTGAAATTTTAGCCTTCGATATCGACGGGTTTTTCGCTCAGGTTGATTTGGTGAAGCACTTGAGTCCGACTCGGGGTAATGGCTTAACCGCTATGGTGAAGAAGATTCAGCAAACTGCTCAGAATATTAGCTAGCATCATTTATAAGCTTTATTTACTAGCAATAAAAAAGGAGACATTAAGTCTCCTTTTTTATACCGCTAATGTTTTAAGTAATTATTGTTTTAAGTAACTATGGCTTAATACGGCATCGTTTTTATACAGCCTGCAAAGACTCGTCAGACTCCAATTTAGGCAGCAATATTTTCAACTCGTCGGTAAATTGTTGAAATTTAACGACCTTGCCATTTTTAAAGCTATAAATATGCGAAGCAGCTAACTTAAAACGCTCATTGGTCTCACGCTTATAACCACTAAAGTAGCCTAATACAACGATATCGCCACCCGCATCGAGAACACGCTCAATGACAAAACGCCAGCGTGACCATTCAAGGTTAAAGGCTTTATAAACTTTATTGAGTACTGCGGCTGGGCCTTGGTGGATACCTTCACCAGGAAAGCCTTGATTCTGTTGCCAGATAATAGAAGGGGAACATAACTGTTTAAAACTCTCAACATCCTGTTGGCGAAAACAGCGGTACAGCTCTTCAACAGTTTCCTTGTTTTTCATCATTCATCCTTAAATTTAAAATACTACGATCACATCAATGTGATTCAAGTCGCAATATTACCATTGGTTTATTCATATAGGAATAAAAAATGCTTCTTGTTATAAGCAATTATCATTAATTTAAGCATTAATTATAAATAATGAATATATATGCAGATATTTATCCTACCTTTTTTCATTTCCCACCTAAAATTAAATAAAACAGCCATATTAAAAAAATAACATCAAGCTACTAGTCCGTTGTCAGTAAGCGAATCAATCTAACATTGATAGGGATAGGACATGGAAACGGTTACCCGCGCTATACAGTTAACCCTATTGGCCATTATTAGCTCAAGCAGCTATAGTGCCTGGGAACTGAACATGACCCAGAGTGCAACGACTATTGGACGTGAAATACACGGCCTACATATGACAATTTTTTATGTCTGCGTTGCCATTGCTGTTGTCGTCTTCGGCATCATGCTGTATTCCATTATTCGCCATAGAAAATCCCTAGGCGCTACCGCTCAGCCCTTTCATGAAAGTACCTTAGTTGAAATTATCTGGACGACTATCCCCTTGATCATCTTGGTGGTGATGGCAATTCCTGCAACCCAAACACTCATGGCCATGTACGATACAGAAACCTCTGATATCGACATTAAAGTAACGGGCTATCAATGGAAGTGGCGTTATGAATATTTATCTGAACAAGAACAAGGCATTGATTTTTTCGCCACCCTGACCACCAGCCAAGATCAGATGAATGGGCTTGAACAAAAATCAGAGCATTATTTATTAGAGGTTGATAATGCTGTTGTTATTCCCATCAATAAAAAAATCCGCTTTCTATTTACTGCTCAAG
>Ga0209396_1002640_pt1 | contig 18618 bp, 13 predicted proteins | sample GOMGulsemesocosm_6_FD_184638 | JGI IMG/M metagenome (GOLD analysis project Ga0209396, IMG submission 184638) | Methane-oxidizing microbial communities from mesocosms in the Gulf of Mexico - GOM8C Gulf of Mexico (SPAdes) (version 2) | ecosystem: Environmental > Aquatic > Marine > Cold seeps...
CTATTACTGGTGGCGCACTAGCCGCTATGGCCGTAGAAAAATCATCAGGTCGTCGCTTAAGTATTTTTTCAGATCAACCGAGCTTAATTTTATATACCGCCAATTATATTGATGGTAGCCAAATTGGTAAAGATCAGTGTCGTTATCAACAGCGTGCGGCACTTTGTTTAGAAACACAGCGCGCCAATAGCACCGAGCAAGGATGTAGCATTGAAAATTACATATTAACGCCCGAGCAAGATTTTTATAGTAAAACTCGTTGGCTATTTGATAACACTTCAAACTAATTCGCAAAGCACGCCAGTCTAATAAAGTTTTCTATGTTAACTTTATTAGACACCACGGCGTAGTTAATTGAGTTTTAGCTATTAATTGCTTAGATAAGACAAATTAACAATATTAATATCGTCACAGCTCCCTACCCGAGAGGGGGAATATTTCTCTCCATATAAGATAACAAACTCATTAAATAACTAGGCTAAAAAGAAGAACTCAACTTAATAAGCTAGACTTAATCTGTTGGATAAAACTTTAAGGCTATAAATGAGCCCATGCAAGACTTTAACTATTTAGCATTGATTTGGTGTAGTGTTTTTGTGTCTTATTATTTGGCTAATAAAACCCACTTAACACCTTTACTATTCTACCTAGTGATGGGGAGTATTTTAGTTACCTTTGGCTTATTGCCGATTGAGGCTACACCTTTTATCGCTGGTTTCTCTGAGCTTGGCATTATTTTAATCATGTTTGCTTTAGGCTTTGAGGAAAACGCTACTGTATTTATGCGTAGTATTAAACGTACTTGGGGAATAGCATTATTCGGCGCTTTAGGTCCGTTTTTGGCATCATATTTTTGTGCTATTTACTTTTGGCATAATTCCAATATCGCTATCTTGGTTGGGCTCGCTATGGCTGCAACCACAGTTTCTTTGTCAATGGCGGTGCTTAAACATGAAAACCTCCATTTGACTAAAGCCGCGACGGGAATTATGACAGCTGCGGTTATCGATAACGCAGCTTCGCTAATTGTAGTAGCAATATTACTTCCGTTGGTGAGTGGACAGAGTGAAGTATCATTATCCGGAGTAATGCTAACCACATGTAAAGCCTTACTCTTCTTTGCCGTAGTTATAATCTTTGCCCTTTGGGTTTTTCCTAGAGCTCAAAGTAACTCTAAAATCTGGGGACGTTCTTTCTCGACTCGATTTGGCTTACATAACTTATTGGCATTTAGTGATGGAAAAGTTGCAACTTTAGCTATCCTAACCATAGCCATATTATTTGCAATTTTAGCTCATTATTTTTCACTGCATCCAGCGGTTGGCGCCTATATGGCTGGCTTGATAATGCGCAAGGAGTATTTCTATCGTGAAGGTTCGAAGGGAAGTATAAATACCTATAAGAAAACGCGAAAGATCATTGATGATGTAGCATTTGCTTGGATAGGACCCGTATTTTTTGTCAACTTAGGCGCAAAAATAGTGCTAGATGGAGAAATATTACTCAGTATTGTTAATACCACTTTAGTGCTAACTTTTGTTGTCATGGTAGTACAAATAGTGTCAGCAAGTTTAGCCGCTCGCTTTACCGGTAAATTTAATAGTAAAGAGTCAATAATGATAGGGGTTGGCATGTTAGGGCGCGCAGAGCTAACATTTGTTGTCATGGATATAGGGTATGTCCACAATAATATATTCACTACTGAAGTTTTTTATACATTGATGTTTACCGCTTTTTCACTCAATATTTTTGTTCCTTTATTTATTAAACTATGGCTCCGATATTTTTCTGCTAAAGGCAAGTTATATCAATAAGAGTCACGTTCCCCCATACAATGGCAAGGTTAGGCTCAAGTTCTCTTTGATATTCGACCAAATAATTTCAGTAATTGAAGTTCAACCTGTCTTTGATATTATGTAAATTACGATAACTCTCGACGAAATTAGACTATTATTCAAAATTGAGCTTATCTTAATAATGACACCTTAATATAAATTTTATGCGTTTAGCGCACAGCGGAGCCTATGTTTCTTTTAGGATTATATTTATTTATTGCTTTATTCTTTTCATTTTTATGCTCTATTGCCGAAGCTGTTTTATTAAGTATTTCTTGGGTGCATATTGCGTTAATAGAAAAAAAAGGACATAAATCAGGGAAAATTTTGCGCGCACTAAAGGAAGATATTAATAAACCTTTGGCTGCTATTCTAACCCTGAACACCATAGCGCATACAGTAGGAGCAGCAGGAGTTGGAGCGCAAGCAACTTCAGTATTAGGAGATAGCTCATTAGGAATCATCTCAGCAGTATTAACCTTTTTGATCCTAGTTTTTTCAGAGATCATCCCTAAAACACTAGGGGCATCGTATTACAAAGAATTAGCTCCTGTTACCGCTTACTGCTTGAAGTTTTTAATTTTTATATTAAACCCTTTTATCAAGCTGTTAGAGCTTATTACCCGTAATATGTTAAAAAAAGAAGCATCTGGATTTAAACGCTTTGAATTTTCCATTATGGCACAAATGAGTGCAGATGAAGGTTTTATAGACCGGCAAGAAGCCACCATATTAAAAAACCTTTTTTTACTAAAAGAAATTAAAATAAAGCAAGCCATGACACCAAGAACCGTGATGCTTTTTGACTCACTAACGCTTAAAGTGGGTGAGTTTTTTCATAAACATCAAAAAAGCCGCTTTACCCGAATACCCGTTTATGACAAAGATCAAGATGACATCGTAGGTTTCGTGATTCGAGCCGACCTACTCCTTGCTCAAGCTCGTGGTAATAGTGAAATGAATTTAAGTAACTATGTTCGAGAAATGCCAACATTACTAGATACTATGCTCTTGTCACATGCGATGAAAGAGATGCTAATAGGTAAAGCCCATATATCATTAGTAGTAAATGAATATGGTACTGTTAGGGGAATATTAACACTGGAAGATATTTTAGAAACCTTGATTGGTCATGAAATAATCGACGAAACTGATAAAGATATTGATATGCAAAAGTTGGCTAAGCGCTTATGGAAAGCTAAGGCTAAAAAATACGGTATTGAATTAGGAAGTCAGCAGAAAAATAAAATTTAACTAATAAAAAAATTCCGAATATCTCTAATCTGGCTTTTGCTAAAATGAAGGCTTATGTAATAAAAGTTACATCATACCGCCCATAGGTAGACTTGATCACTAGGGTAAGGCGAAACATAAAAGCAAAAGCTATTTCATTATGGGGTAGAGCAATGCTCTCACAGCGTCTTATTATTGAAACAATTTATGAATAACTAAAGAACATTCTCGTCACCGAAGTTCTAACGGGTTTATGCTAGATATACTGACTGGACCATCTAAAAGAAATCAAACCACTCCTTAAGTATAACTGACGTTGTAAGAAACTCTATAGTTTCAGCTTAAACCGCTCTGAGGTACATTAGTTTGAGTTTTTCCTGATTTCAAAAGCGATGATTTTATCCTTGCAACCATATTGTAGCCAATAAGATAGAGGCAAGGTAACAAAATTAATGTAATTATTGCTGAAAACAGGACCGAAAAACCAAGAGATACGGCCATAGGAACCACAAATTGAGCTTGTAAGCTTGATTCAAGCATAATTGGGAGCACTCCGGCAAATGTTGTTATAGAAGTCAAAAATATAGCTTTGAATCGGATGCAACCAGCATTAATAAGTGCATCTGTAACAATTACCCCCTGGTTTCGGCTTTGATTGACATTATCGACCATGACTAAGCTGTCATTTATAACTACTCCTGTCGCCGCTATAATCCCAAAAAATGACATTATGCTTAAATCGATATTTAGCAATAAATGTCCCCATATAGCTCCCGTCAAACTAAAAGGAATTATAGACATAATGATTAAAGGTTGTGTGTAGCTTTTTAGTGGAACAGCAAGCAAAATATAGATAATTATCATACCTATTATAAAATATAAGGACTGCTCATTTAACTGTACTTTTTGCTCTTGAATTACCCCTCCTAACTCAGTTTTTACATTTGGGAAGCGATCTTTCAGAGTAACCAACAAAGAGTTTTCAATTTTTTCAATGGCTTCATTAGGTTCAACAGTTTGCTCATCAATTGCACCATATACGTAGACTGTTCTATTACCTCCTTCTCGTCGTATATGACTAATACTTGGTTCTGCTTTTAAGGTCGCAATATCTCCCAGTACAACTTTTTTGCCTTCAGGTGTAGTTATAATGGCATGCTTAAGCGATGAGAACTCACTTCGAGTCAATTCAGGATAACGTACCATAACTCGAATTTCTTCACCATTTCGTATTAGTCGTTGTACTTCTCCCCCATAAAAACTAGTACTCATCTGACTTGCAATAGTTTTTAAATCAATACCTAAATCATAAGCTACGGGAAGTAAGCTAAGCTGTATCCCCTTTCCTGTAGGATCAATAGATGAGCTTATATCATATAGGCCTTTTTCATTTTGCAGCATAGAAATTAATTTTCGGCCCGCTGCGTTTAATGTTTGAATGTCAGAGCCATACAATAAATAACCAAATTCTCCTTCCTTACCGTTACTATTAACATCATCTTGGATAAACATAGACTTCAAACCCGCAATTTCAGAAAAATTTTCACGCCATCGACGAGATAATTCAAATGTATCGTATGGGCGTTGTCCTTCCTCTACTAGAGGTATAATCATTATTATTTTTGTTCTGTCTTGTTTAATTACCAGTAAATCCTTAATCATATTTTTACCTGATACTTTCTTTGTTTCCTCTTCAACTTGCCAAATTACATTTTCAATGCTTTTTATTGCCTCTATTGTTTGTTTATCTGACACATTACTATTCATTTCTATATTAATTACGGGAAAATCATGAGCAATCTTCGGAGTTGGAATTACTCGAACATGATTTGCAGAAATCAGAGAAAAGCTGATAATCAACAACCCGATAAAACACGATAACACTAACCAATGCCAGTTTAAGCAATGTTGTATGAAGCGTTTGTAATGCCCATTAATAAATGAAGAAAACATGCGATTGAATCGAAAACGCCAACTGTTTTCTTTTATTTTTGAAAAATGGCACTGCGCGATATGCGACGGTAATATTAATTTTGATTCAACCAAGCTAAAAAATAAACAGAGGAGTGTTACTGTCGCTATATTAAAAAATAAACTACTGTCGGGTCCAGTTGAAAAGGCAAAAGGAGCAAAGATTGCCATTGTAGTCAACACGCCAAAAGTCGCTGGCGTTGCAACCTTTTGTGTACCATTAATAACACTATTTATACTACTTCCTTCGCGATCAATTTGCGTATAAATACTCTCTCCAATAACAGTGGCATCATCTACAACAACACCTAACACCATAATAAAAGCAAAGAGAGAAACAATGTTTAAGGTAATGCCAAAAGCGGGCATCATCATAACCGCTCCTAAAAAGCAAACAGGCAGCCCTAGCATTACCCACAAAGCCAATTTAACTCGTAAGAACAAACTTAATAACAAGCCAACTAATATCGCTCCTTGCAATAAGTTTACAAGCATCATATCTAATCGTTCATTAAGGTAATATGTCATATCGACTACAGTGTTAAGTTTCACTCCGTTAGGCAACTTTTTATTGAGTTCAACTACATAGTCACGAACAGATTGTGCCACTAGAGTCATATCTTGATCTTTTGTTGCTTTTACATCTATCGATATTGCATTACGCCCAGAATATTTAAAATAAAGCTGCCCTTCAACAAAACCATCCTTTATAACAGCAACATCTTGCAATAATACTTTTGCACCATTACTAGCTATCTTTACAGGTATAAGAGAAAAGTCCCTACCACGGTAATACTGGTTCTGTATTCGAATAGAAATTATTCCTGTTTCCGTTCGTAGCTGACCAGCAGAAACATTTGTTGAATACTTATTAATTGCCTGTGTTACATCATCAAAAGATAAATTGTATTTTCTCAGCATGCTTGGCTGTATTTCAATAGCAATTTCATCCACGGGAAGATTAACATTTACTAAAGATACATTTTGGAGTTGTTGTAGCTCATTTTCTATTTTCTGAGCGACGGGCTTAAGTTCCCATAATGGTATATCACCTACCAAAGACAACTGTGCTACATCTTGTTGAAACTCTACTCGATAAATACTTATAGGCTCCATATCAGCAGGAAAAATTGCGATACGATCGATTCTGAGCTTTATTTTGTCTAAAACGAATGAGAGATCACTATTTTTTTCGACTTCTACTTTAACATTACCTTTATCGCGAAAAGCCTCCGAAATACTTTTTTCAATTTCAGTAACATCTTTGATGGCTTCTTCTATTTTCAGTAATATGCTTTCCTCTATTTCTCGTGGTGCTGCTCCCGGATAAGACACTTCGATGACAATTTCATTAGACTCCACATTAGGAAACATTTGCTTTTGAACACTAATAAAACTTAAAAAACCTATAATTATAAAAAAAAGCATCATTAAATTAGAAACCACAGGATTCCTAATAAAATAGACGATAATACCTGTATTGTTTGCCCCTTTACTTTTCATTACTTAGCCTTATTCACTAGTAATTGAGGTGATATGAGTTCAGTGCTTAGCACTTTAACTTCCATATTTTCTCGTGGGTAATCAGGCAAGGTGACGACGACTTTATCTTTTTGATTCAATCCATTTTTGATAATAAAAAATTCACCATCTTCTTTTATGACGTTAACTTTCTTTGACACTAATTCATTGTTTTCATCGACAACCCAAACAACACTATTATTTATCAAACGTTGCGGCAAACGATAGACCTGCTTAAGAATTTTACCTTTCAAACGGACTTCTACATATGAGCCAAACTTCAATGGCTGCAGAGTAGAGTGTAAACTATAAGGGTCAGAAATTAGTACTGCTAAACTGCTCATACGCGTTTCACTATCGACAAGCCCTATACCACGCGAAATCGTTGCACTTCGTTGATTTAATTGCTCGCCTTTGCGAGTAACAACCGCGTTATGACTTTCTAAATGCTCAGGCAAAAAGTTACTTTCAAACCCTGCTATGGGAATTAATACTTCGGCAAACTCTATATTATTAAGCACTCCAACTTCATCGCCAGCACTAACATATTGTCCTAAACCTATCTTTTTTGAAATGACTAAGGCAGCGTAGGGAGATTTAACGTCGCAGTTTTTCAGCTCTTTACGAGCTCGCCTCAATAGTGCCTTGGCCGATTTTACATCAGCTCGAGCACTTAATAATTGAGGCTTTCTCAAGTATAAATCGCTATGTTTTAAATGTGGTGATCGATTCGCTTCCTGCTCAGCTACTTTTGCATTAGCTAACTCCTCCGCTAATGTAGCCTGAGCTTTTAGCAATTTAGCTTCACTTTCTATGACTCCGGCTTCATAGTTATCTTTTTCTATACTAAATAAAATTTCGCTGTTTTTGACTAATCCTCCGGCTACAAATTTAGGATTCCAATAAATAATTTTACCTGAAACCTCACTCGACAATAGAGTACTTTCTAAAGGTGTTACCTCACCATAACTTTTAATAATAACTTGATGATCTGTAGGTAATGCTTCTTCTACATTAACAATTGGTCGAGAATCTATTTGAACATATTCTATTGTTTCTTGTTCGCTCGCAGTGATAATATTGAAACTTATAACAGACAAAATAATAACCACTACCGGTAAAGTGTATTTCATCGATACCATAACCTAAATTTCCTTTTTTAAATTTTACTTATAATCCCTTGCAAGATTTAAATAAGTAATAAAATATCCACTGTATTATCTATGTACTTAGGTGATAATAAGCTCTGAAATTTCGGCCATTCGTCTTCTATACCATAACGCAAAAAGTGCGCTATCTTCTTCTAATTTAGTATAATTTCCTGGTTGATAATATTTAGATCTAGTCCCTTTTCCTGCTCTTTCAATTGCAACAATATCTTGTTTGACGGTTGTATCCCAAAACCATATTAAATCGTCAATATTATAGTCAACTCCCTCCTCAGCATATTTATCTACGAGCCAAAAAATCTCAATCTCCGTTTCATTCAATGAAATAGGCTTAAGCTTCGCTATATATGCATGATCATTTGGCATACTAAATTGAAATAATGGGCCGCTATAGCCAAAAGTCTCACCACAATCAAAGGTACTGTACTTCCCCATTAATGGTGCGAGAGCTTCGCCATCTTTACCGTAAGACTTAACGTCCACATTTAGAGGAGTCCGGTAAATAACATTAAATTGATCTGCGTTATGGTCTACTGATGTGCGACCACCGGTAGGATGCCCTAATAATTGGGTTTCTTTTTCCCAATTTTCATAAACATCCATGAACTTCATAATTTTTTGGGTAGAGTCAGTTGAAGTTATGTTCGGATGAATAAATTTTGCACACATTTCAGGGTGATTCCCATAACAATGATAGCACTCCAAAAAGTTTTCTGCGGCCAACTTCCAGTTAGCTGCTATTTTATAAGTACGTTTATGTGCTATTTTTGCATCTATTAGTCCCTGCCATGCAAACAATGGTGTTAATGCCTTTTTTACATCATCAGAGTGCTTTATATTAGAGTTTTCCAATTTGATAAAAATCAAACCTTCAATTACATTGACTGATATTGATTTTAATGCACTTTTTTCAAGAAAATCTGGCGTAGATGGACATGAAGGGGCATGATTCAAACGCCCATCAAGATCAAATTTCCAGCCATGATAAGGGCAAGTAAATTGTTTTTTATTTCCTTCTGTTTTAGTGCAGAGTATAGAGCCTTTGTGAGAACATATGTTTAGATAACCACGGAAACCATCTTCCGTTTTTACAACAATAATAGATTCATTAAGAAACTCATGTACTTTATAATCTCCAACATTCAAATAACTAGAGACGTGATCGATAAAGTTCCATTGAGATGCCAACAAGCTAAGTTCTTTTTCAAAAATACTTGGATCCTTTAATTCTAAATTATTAAAGGAGGCGACTAACTGTAGTTTTTCTGGGTGATAATTATTCATAATATTACTCTATTTATATCTTTCAAAAACGATGTGTTTAACTTAATGCTTAATTTTGCATATGAATTAATCATTTGTGTTCCAAACAAAAACTTTCTGCGCAATGATAAATGAAATGGATCCCCACAAAAACATGATCAATAACGTATTTGAAAAATTAACCAAGCTATTGTTGTTAAACATAATTTCTCGAAACATTACGGCATACTCTTTTAAGGGGAGTAGTGAGGCTATTGTGTTTAACCACTCTAGGTTTGAGCTAATAGGAAAGAAGAGACCACTTAAAAATACCAGGGGCAGGTATATGATATTAATAATACCATTTGCAGCACTAGTGGAGGTTACTCGTGAAGCAATCAATATTCCAATACAAATAAAAGTCATGGCGCCAATAGTGACTAAAAAAACAAAACTTAATAAATTACTTAATGTGTATTCTATTTCTAGGGAATAGAGTAGATCGGTTACGAATATAAAAAAAATCGAAAAGATCACCATTATAAAAATACGGCTAGTAATAAATGCACTTGCATAAAGTGCTACCCCTACAGGCATAACTTGATACATTTTCAAAGCGTTTGTTGCCCGTAAATGCACTAAAACAATTGAGAAACTGAAAAAACTAGTCGACAATATTGTCATGCAAATCAATCCAATTGCCATATATTGTACAGCCGCGGTATCTTCTGATAACTCACTACCATTTGGCGTTGCAGTTAAGGTCTTAAAGTTTAGCTTCCAATGCTGATCATTAATAATAAGATCAGCTTTCAAAAGTTCAATAACGTTTACCAACCCCGTTACATACTTATTTGATTGCGCACTACGATAAGCAATAACATCAGCTTCATTACTGACCTTTGTTTCAATAAATTTTATTATGACTTGACCACTTTTTATATCAGCAGATAAAGGTTCTGTCGCCTGTCTATTAAAACTGACAGACATTGAAATATCAGATAATTTAGCTTCTAAATCGCTAAAATAACGCTGTTCTATTTCGCTTTGTTGGCTTTCAATAAACAGCAATTCAACATGATTATTTTCATCTTTAGAGGCGACAGACATAAATATGACCAATATAAAAAATGGAAATATAAATGTCCAAAATAACGCGGCTAAATCTCGAGAATAAAGAAGTAATTCAATTTTAAGAAGTTCTAAAAACTTGTTCAATTTAGCATCCCCTTCGATTTACTTCCCATAATAAGGTCATTAATATTGCACCCTGAAATGCTAATATTAACGTAATGTTCGGCTCCGTATACATTGAGTAACTGAGACAAAATATTACTCTCTAAATACACAACGGCATCCAAGCAAGTATCATCTAATTGAATAGATTTAACATCTCCCTCCTTCTTTATGAAAGTCATGATCTTTTCAAAGATTTCAGCACCATAACAAGTAAATTCAAGCTTGTATTTTCCAAAATAACGATTAACAACATCTTCGAATGGACCAAAATCTTTGACCAAACCGCCAACCATCCAAATAACTTTGTCACTCATTTCAATTTCATAACTTGTGTGAGAGGCCATCAAAACCGTTGAATTTTTATGCTTCATCCGTACGAGTAAATCAGCTAATACTTGTCGATATTCTGCATCTAAGCCCGTATTAGGCTCATCTAAAAAAACAAGCTCAGGTTCGTGCGCTAAGGCAAGATATATATCTACACGCTGACGTTGTCCTCGCGAGAGTTTTTCATATCGAGAAGAAAGTAATTCTTTAATATTTAGCGAGGTATATATATATTCACAAGATTTTCCATACATCACACTATACAACTGAACTAAATCCTTTACATTCAGCTCTTTACTAAATTGTGATTTTTGTAACTGAACACCCAGTTTTTTTTTGTTATCGATGTTCTTTTCAAACTTTTTAATATCCATACCAAGAAAATAGATATCTCTTTTTAGGCATGCTGTTAATCCTAATATACTTTCCATTAATGTTGTTTTGCCACTACCATTAGCACCAATAATTGATACCGTTTGCTGTGCTTCTATATTGATATCGTTCACTGATAGTTGAAATTTATTTCGTTTAGGCGAAATCAGTTCTGAAATGATCAAACTCATCGTAATTCCTATGACATGCGCGCTATTTGTGTTTTAATATAATCAATCTCTTGCGTATATCTCAAATCACTCCCTGCGACCTCAAGAAGTTCATTTACTTTTGCAATATTTCTTCCAAACGCTATTGGTGTCGCTAATTCAAACTTTGCATAATCTATATATGCTTCCGATTTAAGGCTATTTTTTCCTAACGACTCCTGAAAGTAACCATGAATTTCAGGCATTAATTGTGATTTTTCAATAACATCAGTACTGCGCATTAATTTGATCACCGAGATTCTTGCTCTGATGTATGAAGACTCTGTCACTAGGCCTTTATCAGACAATGTTTCTGCGAGTTGCTCAACTTCATATAATGTAACCAAGTCTATATCAATACTTTGGCTACATTGAGAGTAAAGCCGCATCAATAAAACTCTTGCTTTCAATACTTCAACTTCAGTACTCACACATTGGAGATGTAAACTTTGATAGAATTTTTCATATGATGTGTCTTTATTTGATCGCCTATCTTCCAAAACATAATTATCTATTTTTTGTAAATCGACTATAGAGCTATCGCTAACTTCAGGATAATTTAAAAAAAATCTTAATTCATCAGGCGATTTTCCACATAAAGAAAGAAATATTGTCTCGGCTAATTTATCTTCAGACTTATTGATAGTAGCAATTAGAGAGTCTATATTTTTACTATTTGCGCTCTCTGAATAAAACTTGATCAGAAGAAACGCTAAATTATAAATCAAAACTTGTTCATCGGATGAAGACGTCCTTCGTTCAAAAAACACATCATCTTGAAAACTATTTGTTAACAATGTGGTTATAGATGGAAATGCACTTTTATAAGTATTTACGTATTCAACAGCTTTAGATATCGAAGGAATAAATGCACCTTCTGGCGCTAAAATATTTTCATAAACCAGTGCGATACCCTCAGAAATAACTCTGTTTTTGCATGGCCAAAATATATGACTTAACTCATGAGCAATTGTTGAAGAATACGTATCATAATCACTTATAAGACCACTTAATTTTACGAAATTTAATCCATCAATAGAGTAATCAAGATAAGACACAGGATACGGTGTCAATTCGAAAACAGTTATACCCTGTATTTTTCGTCCTGTTATCTTTAACAGCTTATCAAAATGCTTTTGAGCCAAGTCAATAATGCTCTGACGACTCTCATGATCACTTTCTTCTGGAAATATAAACCAAAACTTACCAGAAAACATAAGTACACTTTCTTTGATTGATAATGACAACAGCGGAGATGTTTGTACTTCAAGTCCTGGAATTCTTGCCAATAGCCCCAAAATTTTAGCCACTTCACTTTCATTATTTATAAGAATATTTAATAAAGCTTTTTCGTACAATAAACTAATCTGGTAAGGGTCATTGGCCAATTGTTTATTGAGAGTTTTCAATTTAGCTGCTATCTCCATCAATTAGACCCTCTTCTTTCCAATAAGAGCAGCATGGATCGGCGCTTCACTGATAACGTCTGTTTTCAACATTGTAGCTAAAGTATTGTCATGAAAACCGCCCCAAGATACACTGGCTAAGTTTTGCGCCGTAGCCGATAACAAAATATTCTGCACAAGATGTCCTGCCTCAAGTAATGATAAACGATACCCTCTATCACCATATTTAGTTACACAACGTTCAAAAACTGATGTAACAACAATAATACAAGCAATGTTATTTATTTGCCCTTCTGTAAAAAAGCAATTTTCTATCTCCTGAATTTTTATATCTTTATCTATAGGGTCTAAAGCATGATTAACACTATCGTAATGATACACCCCCCTATCTAACTCATTGATGTTAAGAGCAATAACGTAGGTTTCACATGGATAAAGACTACCTCCAGAAGGGTAAGCTCGATAGTTTACTGTCTCTCCGGCAAGTTCTGGGGGATCTGTAATATCATTCTTTTTAGTTACCCCTGCTGACCACCCTAATAAATTGGATAATTCTTGAAATTGCACTGTTTCACTAGAAAAGTTACGGCTACTTCTACGTGATTGAAGTAAACCTACAAAATCATGTTTTGTTAATTCTGGTTTATTTAACAACACCGACTTTTCATGTAAATACTCTTTAAAGTTCCTTACCGTTTCAAGTTTATTTCTGGGTTCCATTGCGTATTCATTCATACGTAAAGCTTTTTTTAAAATTGTCATCTCTGAATATTTTGTATGCTCATGAAGAATAGCTGCCTGTGAATTTACCCATTTATCTCCAATCGATTGAATTTTACTTTTTCTTTTTAGTAACGACATATATACGCTCCGAAATTTAAGGAAATGGATGTGGTTCTAGGTTGAAAGTTTTTGGCATAGGAATTTGCCAAATATCAGCTATTTTTTCTAACCTTTGTCTATCTAGATATTCAGTACCTAGCCCAACATGCAGAGGTTGAAGCCCTGGAATAATAGCTTTCGCGGCATAGATGTTCATTTCCTTAAATTCAGGTTTAGATATGTCAACCACATAAGGGGTATAATCCGTTTTTTTCAAACGCTGTAAAACTTCCCCTAACTGCTCACTATAACCATTCTTATCGTATCTATTTACCTGAAGCTCTTCTGTAGCTAAATAACTTCCTTCCAACAGAAATTCAATATATTGATGATTCTCAGGATCGAAGTAAAATCTTACGTGATGTTCAAAATCATAAATCTCTTCTCTAGAAGTAGTCGCTGCACCACTGCGTCTCATTTCTAAAATCCAGTTATACGTATGATAAGCTTCAACGATGGCTTTTTCAGCTGCAACGATGGCATCGAGATGACATGCCATACCAATAGCAATCCCCTTTTTTTCTGGCAAGCGAATAACACATAAAACACAAGGAATATTTAACTCGGTACTCATCCAAAGTAAGTTGACATCAAGGTTAGTGTTTTTAATCAACGCTTCTAACTCAGGGTAATGACACGTTATATCTTCAAGCTTAATCTTTTTAGGTGTGTTTTTTAATAGCCAATAAGTAGTAAAAGCATCACGCTCTATAACTTCTTTTAACCCGGTTAAAATAGCATGTTCTAACGTTTCGCCAGCAGCCAAACCGGTACTAATTTGAGGGAATAACCTTTCTTCTTTATGCTTAGAAGGAAAACCTAACCACACTTGCTGAGCTGGAACATAAACGGCTTTACCAGTTACAAGTGAATACCCTTCAATCCAATATATTTCTCGTTCAGGGTCAAGTTTATGAAACTGAAATCCGTCACGGTTATATTGTTCATCAGAAAAGCCAATATAATCACTGATAGGTATAACTCTCTCTTTAAGAGCATTTGCGCTTGTATAAATGGTATCTTCAAGAAAGAAGTAAGACGCCATATATCGTTCACACGCTTCACCAATTGTCGACCAAAGGGCCTCCTCACGATTAAGCGCAGCGCCAGATGCTAATAAGTCAGGTCTGGCTCGATCTGAATATTCAAGATTAATTGCATATTGAGTATCTGAACATTCTGCCGAATATATAAAAACGCCGTATTCACTTGATTGAAGTGGAATTTCAACAATTTGCCTTATAACACCAGTTTTTTCATCAACGAGCTTATTTAGTGCTGTCTTTAACTTATCAGAAAGCTGTTCATTATTTTTTTCAATGCTCATAGTTCGTCCTTAAATCAATGCACGTACTGCATTTACTGGCTTTAGGTTCTCTTTCGAATAGCAGCTTTTACAATGTGGAATACGCACGACTGGACGAATGTCTAATTCATAATCTAATAAATCGAGTTCTAAAACCTCATTAATTAGACATAAATGAAATGACTGATTATTGAACTTAACTATTTGTGAAATAACATGAAAGCTTGTTTCTAATGCATATAATACTTGCGGTGTTTTGCTTGTAATTATGTTTCCTTTATTTTTTTGTAATGCTAGTGCTTCTTCAACGAAACCCAAATTAGGCGCTAAACGATGGGTATAGCAGGTAAAACAGCTTGATTCTCCTGGCATAACAAAAGGACCGACACAACTTTTTTTGCCATCAAGGTTGGCAAATAAAATGGGAACCTCCTTTTCAAGACCCATCACGTTTATTTCATTGAATAATTTAATATTAGGTTGATCCGAACAACAGACTATAATTCGTTTACCCATTTGATCTTCTTTAGGATTTATATGTACTTGAATTTCAAGTTTTTCTAACTCAACCTTAACTCGATCAAATAATTCCCCATTTCCAAAAATATTCACTGCAGAACAATCTACTTTACTAAATAGTTTAGGCGACTTTGATTCAAAATCTGGAAACGAAAGGTTGTTCAATATTTTTAAATCGGAACTTAAAGCGTCAATGTCATTAATACTTTCTGTTGTTATAAAATTATGATCTAAGAAAAAATTGAAAATCTGCAACATAGTGTCCGAATTTTCGTGATCGTTTAAACATGCAGGAAAAGTACTTTTGTTTATTTGACAAATAAATTCTTGAATATTTTTATTTTGTTCTTCAACCGTTATCTCATGTCCAACATGAGATATTTGAGTTTTATAATCTGTAATTTCAGTAATACTTACAGATGGATGTAAATAATAAGACATGTAGTTATCTCGATCCGTATAATTCAATAATGTATAACTGTTTAATTACTTACTTAAAAAGTTATCGTGATTTTTGAGCAGTTGTCTTGCTCATAGGTTTTTTAGCTAGGGTATATTGCACAAAGGCAAGAACAGAATTGTTTTCACCTTGATATATCTATGCCGACACTAAGATGTGAGTCAAATGCCACCTATCTCCACCTTCCACATAGATATCTAAGATCTTAAATTGGTACAACAACAACAACAACTCCCAACCATATTAACTGCTTTTGTTGTTGTTTTTGATTCTGCTGAATTGTAAAATTTTAATGATGTTTTCATTTTGTTTTCCTTATTTTTTAATGCTTTAATAAAAAATTAAATATTCAGACCTTGCTAGCAAGGTCTGAATATTTTTAATTTATTACAATTCCCAACAACAACAACAGCAGCGTCCAGCCATACGAACGGCTTGTGATGAGGCTTTTGCTTCAGCTGAGCTGTAAAACTTTAATGATGTTTTCATTTTGTTTTCCTTATTTTTTAATGCTTAATAAAAAATTAAAAGTTCAAACCTTGCTAGCTAGCAAGGTCTGAGTATTTTTAATTTATTGTAATTCCCAACAACAACAACAACAGCGTCCTGCCATACGAACTGTTTGAGATGAAACTTTTGATTCAGCTGAGCTGTAAAACTTTAATGATGTTTTCATTCTTATTCCTTTTATAATATTTAAATTGAATTAGGCTTAATTTAGCCCTTAATTTTATTGGTATACCAATAGTTACTATAGAAGAATGGATAAAACGAAAGATAAGACGAAAGATAAAACGAAAGATAAAACGAAAGATAAATCCCTTTTTAAATCCCTTTTTAAATCCCTTTTTAAATCCTTTTTAAATCCTTTTTAAATCCTTTTCAGTTTTTAAAATTTAAAGCCCGACATCAGCGCAATAATTTAATTATCAGCTAGTTAGATATTAAAATTCTTCAAAGCAACTTCAGGTTACATAAATGTTAATTTCTTGTCAATATAATGAAACAAATTAAATATTATTCTGCTTAGCTCAACTCCAACCGAGTCACTTTCTAATCCTTTCATGCTTCTAAAACTAGAATATTCATCATTTAGACAACCAACATCAGAGTTTAATGGTCAAATGAAATTGCCCACGGTTTTATATTTTATCCAGCCCCCTTTCTTTGACTCGTTTGTCGTCAAACCAGCCCCTGCAACAAGATTTGTGTAGCTGCCTATCATTAGTACCCATATAGGGTTTAGGTTGGGCAGACTATGAATAAGAAAGAACTAGAAACATTTGCTAAGCAAGCAGCCAAAAGCATTAAGTCTGAGCAAGACTTAACTGACTTTCGTAAAATATTAACTAAGATAACAGTTGAAATTACTCTAATCGCTGAGATTAATGAGCACCTTGGTTACTCGCATCGTGAAAATCCAACACCAATAACAGCCGAAATGGCTATTCCTAGAAGTCTATTCGCACTGAGGATGGTCAAGTTAAGCTTGAAACACCACGCGATAAAGAAGGCAGTATTGAACCAATGCGAGTAAAAAAGAATCAAACAATATTTACTTCAATGGATGATAAGCTCTTATATCTGTAGGCCAAGGGCATGACAACGAGAGAAATCGTCGAGACGTTCATAGAAATTTATGGTGCAGATATTTCATCTACATTGATATCCCGTGTTAATAATGCTGGCACTGAACAAGTGGATGAATGGCAAACCAGACCGCTAGATTCAGTTTATCCCATTGCTTACCTTGACTGTTTAGTCGTTAAAATTAGGCAAGAAAAGCAGGCTATCAACAAAGCTATTTACTTGGCCTTAAGTGTAAATATTGAAGTTCACAAAGAATTACTAGGTATGTGGATACCAGAGAACGAAATGCGAAGTTCTGGCTGAATGTACTCACTGAACTTCAAAATAGAAGTGTAAACGATACCCTCATCGTTTGTGTTGATGGCATGAAAGGCTTTCCTGATGTTATCAATACGCTATTTCCTCAAGCACAAGTCCAGCTCTGCATTGTTCATATGGTGCTAATTCTATGAAGTATTTTCCCTGAAAAGATTACAAGGCTGTGACTGAAGAAGAGGCACTACTCGGACTCGATAATTCTTGCACAAGCTGGGATGATAAATACCAATAAATTTGCAGTTATTGACGAGTACATTAGTCGAACTTAAATACGCTATTCAAATATCCTCAGGTATTCGAAAAGCCATATACACCACGAATGTTATTGAATCACTGAACAATGTTATAATAAAAGCGACTAAGAAACGTAAATTGTTTCCTTCTATGATTCAGTGAAGAAAGTCGTTTACCTTGCGATAGACGCGGAATCAAAAAATGGACAATGCCAATAAGAAATTGGAAAACGGCCTTGAATCGATTTATGATTGAATTAGAAGACAGTTTAAAGGACTTTATTTACAACTGGCAGTTACACAAAATCTGTTACAGGCTATCAAACCGCCGTTATGTTGATTAGGCCTGGCTTGGCTATAATAGCCAATAATATATTTTGTAATGTTTGTTTTAACCTTCACTAAAATTAGAAAGAACAACTATTGTTTATATTAATAGTTGTTCTTTCTAATTTTCTTACTCTTTTTCTAAGATAGAACATTTATTACTCCGCTTTAGTACCATTTAAGAAAGAAAAAAAGGATGCCGTTGTCCCCAACTAGCACCCTTTTTACTCTCTACATCAACGTCTAAGACGTTTTGTCATCTATTGATTTGTGAGCTACGAGCCGAATGATAGGTTTACATCATGCCGCCCATACCACCCATACCGCCCATGTCAGGCATTGCTGGTGCTGGAGCGTCTTTTACCGGTGTATCGGTAATCATAGCTTCAGTAGTAAGCATTAAGCCAGCAACTGATGCTGCAAACTGTAACGCACTACGTGTAACCTTAGTCGGATCAA
>Ga0209396_1002641_pt1 | contig 18612 bp, 18 predicted proteins | sample GOMGulsemesocosm_6_FD_184638 | JGI IMG/M metagenome (GOLD analysis project Ga0209396, IMG submission 184638) | Methane-oxidizing microbial communities from mesocosms in the Gulf of Mexico - GOM8C Gulf of Mexico (SPAdes) (version 2) | ecosystem: Environmental > Aquatic > Marine > Cold seeps...
GTTTACAAGGAGTAAAAATTAATGATAAGCATTTTGAGGTTGTTGTAAGACAAATGATGCGTAAAGTTCAAATTAATGATTCAGGAGATACTATTTTCTTAGAAAATCAATTGATTCATAAAGCTGATTTTATTGTAGAAAATGATGCTATTTACGGGATGAAAGTTGTTGAAGAAGTTGGTGATTCTGAGGAGTTAAAAGCTGGGCAAATAATTTCTCCGCGTGACTTAAGAGATGAAAATTCAATTTTAAGACGAAATGATAAAGCATTAGTAATTGCAAGAGATGCTGTGCCAGCAACGGCTACACCAATCTTACAAGGTATTACTAGAGCATCATTACAGACTAAATCGTTTATTTCAGCTGCATCATTCCAGGAAACTACTAAAGTATTAAACGAAGCAGCAGTAGCTGGTAAGATTGATTCTTTAGAAGGATTGAAAGAAAATGTAATTGTTGGTCATAGAATTCCTGCTGGTACAGGAATGAGAAACTACGGGAAAATTATTGTAGGTTCTAAAGACGAATATGAACAAATGACAAAAGTTGAAGAAAACCTTAGTTAATTATGGCAGAAAATAATAATAAAAGCGGACAACAAATAAATATTGAGCTTGATGCTGATGTTGCTCAAGGGATTTATTCCAATTTGGCAATCATTAATCACTCTGCTTCTGAGTTTGTTGTGGATTTTGTTAGTATTATGCCTGGTGTTCCTAAGAGCAAAGTGAAGTCAAGAATTATCTTAACTCCACAACACGCAAAAAGATTATTAAAAGCTTTGGCTGATAATGTAAATCGTTTTGAAAGTGCTCATGGTGAAATTAAAGATTTCGAACAACCACCAATCCCAATGAATTTTGGGCCAACTGGTGAAGCATAAAGTAAAAAGCCGCAAATTAATATTTGCGGCTTTTTTATACTATTAAGGTTTAATTGTAAATATTAGAAAGAAAAAAGGATCAGAATATATATTCTGATCCTTTTTTCTTTCTAATATTTGTGGTTTAAAACTCACTAGTGAAATGAAGTTTTACACTTGGGTATTTTTGTTGTGTCATTTGTAATGAGAACATAGAGTCTGCTAAAAACACTAACTGTCCGGTTTTATCTTTAGCTAAAAACTTTTGTTTTACACGTTTAAACTCTTTGAATTCATTATTATTTTCGTCTTCTGGTTCAACCCAACACGCTTTATGAACATTTAAGTTCTCATAGGTACACTTAGCTCCATATTCATGCTCTAAACGATATTGAATTACTTCATATTGTAAAGCACCAACGGTACCAATGATCTTACGACCGTTTAATTCTAAGGTAAATAATTGAGCGACACCTTCATCCATCAACTGATCAATACCTTTATAAAGTTGCTTCGATTTTAAAGGGTCAGCATTGTTAATGTATCTAAAGTGTTCAGGAGAGAAGCTAGGAACTCCTTTGTAGTTCATTATTTCACCTTCAGTAAGTGTATCTCCAATTTTAAAATTACCTGTATCATGTACACCTACAATATCCCCAGGATATGAAATGTCTACAATTTCTTTTTTATCAGCGAAAAATGCATTAGGACTTGAAAACTTAACTTTTTTGTTATTTCTAACATGTAGGTATTGTGTATTTCTTTTAAATAAACCTGAAACAATCTTTATAAAAGCCAATCTATCCCTGTGCTTAGGGTCCATATTTGCATGGATTTTAAATACAAATCCAGTAAATTTATTTTCATTAGGTTTTACCTCTCTTGTATCTGAAGTTTTAGGCCTAGGTTCTGGAGCAATATCTACAAAACAGTCTAATAGCTCTCTAACACCAAAATTGTTTAAAGCAGATCCGAAAAAAACAGGTTGTAAATCTCCTTTTAAGTATTCTTCTTGATTGAATTTTGGATAAACTTCATATACTAACTCTAATTCTTCACGTAGTTCTTTTGCAGCCGACTCTCCAATATGGTTTTCTAATTCTGGATTGTTTACATCTTCAAAAGAGATGGTATCAGTAATATGTTGTTTACTTTCTTCAGAAAATAAATTAATATTCTTTTCCCATACGTTATAAATACCTTTAAAGCTATATCCCATTCCGATAGGAAAACTTAAAGGTGTAACTCTTAATCCTAGTTTTTGTTCAACTTCATCTAATAAATCAAAGGCGTCTTTACCTTCTCTATCCATTTTGTTAATGAAAACAATCATAGGAATGTTACGCATTCTACAAACTTCAACTAATTTTTCAGTTTGTTCCTCAACACCTTTTGCAACATCAATAACTACAATAACACTATCAACAGCTGTAAGAGTTCTAAAAGTATCTTCAGCAAAATCCTTATGCCCAGGGGTGTCTAATATATTTATTTTTTTATCTCTATATATAAACGCTAATACAGAAGTTGCTACAGAAATTCCACGTTGACGTTCAATTTCCATGAAATCAGAAGTTGCTCCTTTTTTTACTTTATTAGATTTTACTGCTCCAGCTTCTTGAATAGCCCCTCCAAAAAGTAATAATTTTTCAGTTAAGGTAGTTTTCCCGGCATCAGGGTGAGATATGATACCAAAGGTTCTTCTTTTTGCAATTTCTTCTAGTAAACTCATTTATTACGGTGTATTTAGCATTTGCAAATGTAATTATTTTGTTCAGGATATAATAGTGTTTCTTCTTTATTGATTTTAAAAGAATATATTATCTATAGTATCTAGAATTTGTAATATTTATTGAGTTAATATGACGTGTACATTTTGTTAAATCATATAAAAAGCTACATTTCTTTTTTATATTTTAGCAACATGAAAGAAGAGTTAGTCATTTTAGTTGATGAAAACGATCAACAAATAGGTTTAATGCCTAAGATGGAGGCGCATGAAAAAGCGGTGTTACATCGTGCATTTTCTGTTTTTGTATTTAATGATAAGAATGAATTAATGTTACAGCAAAGAGCATTACATAAGTATCATTCTCCTGGGTTATGGACTAATACATGTTGTAGCCATCAGCGTAATGGTGAAAGTAATTTAGAGGCAGGGAAGAGAAGATTGTTTGAAGAAATGGGTTTTGTTACTGAATTAAAGGAAACAACGTCATTTATTTATAAAGCTCCTTTTGAAAATGGGTTGACAGAACATGAATATGATCATATTTTAGTAGGCTATTATGAAAACGATCCAGTAGTAAATACTGAAGAAGTCGCTGAATGGAAGTGGATGGATTTAGAATTGATAAAAAGTGACATAGTCAACAACCCAGCTAATTATACTGCTTGGTTTCAGATTATATTTGAAAAGTATTATAAAACATTATTAGAAAAATAATGAAGGTAACAGTCCATAGGAAAGCACATTTTAATGCAGCTCATCGTTTATTCAATAAATCATGGTCTGATGAAAAAAATCTTGAAGTATTTGGTAAATGTAGTAACCCTAATTATCATGGTCATAATTATGAGTTAGTGGTTAGTGTTACAGGAGATATAGATCAAGAAACTGGAATGGTGATTGATTTGAAAATACTCCAAAAAATGGTTTATGAGAAAATAGAGTGTGAGTTTGATCATAAAAATTTGAATTTAGATGTTGTGTATTTTCATGATAAAAATCCTACTGCAGAAAATATTGCTGTTGTAATATGGAATATTTTAAGAAAAGAACTTTCTGATATTTTTGAGTTAGAAATTACATTATATGAAACGCCTAGAAACTTTGTTACTTATAAAGGATAAATTATGGTAAAATGGTATCCAATTAAGTTCTTCCCAATATTTAAGGAAAAAATTTGGGGAGGAAATAAACTAAAAGAAGTTTTAGGAAAAGAAACTGAATTGAAAAATGTAGGAGAAAGTTGGGAAATATCATCTGTGGATGATAACATATCAGTAGTTTCTTCAGGTAGTTTCAAAGGTAAAACCTTAACTGAGCTTATTGCTACATATAAGGAAGAAATTGTTGGGAACTCAGTATTTAGAGTTTTTGGAACTAACTTCCCTTTATTAATTAAGTTTATAGATGCAGAAACAGATTTATCTGTACAGTTACATCCTAATGATGTTTTAGCAAAGAAACGGCATAACTCATTTGGGAAAACAGAAATGTGGTATGTAATTCAACGGGATAATGATTCAAGGTTAGTATTGGGTTTTAAAAACGGAATAACAGCTACGGATTATAAAAAACATTTAAAAGATAAAAGTTTACCGAGTATATTAAATGATGTTCCAGTAAATTCTGGTGATGCCTTTTTTATTCAAACAGGTACAATACATGCAATAGGAGCTGGAGTGTTATTAGCTGAAATTCAACAAACTTCGGATATTACATATAGGGTTTACGATTGGGATAGATTAGATGATAACGGGAAATCTAGAAGATTACATAAACGTGAAGCTCTAGATGCTATAAATTTTGGATTTAAAGGCGAAAAAATGGTTTTTGATACTATCGAAAATCAATCCAATCAAATGGTGTCGTGTAATTATTTCACTACAAATTATTTACACTTAAATGACAACAAAGAAATCAATAATAAAGACAAGGATTCTTTTGTAATATATATGTGTATTGAAGGAGATGCATTTTTTTCTGGGTATGAATTTGAAGAGCATGTAAAGCTTGGAGAAACAGTCTTAATACCTGCGGCTTTAAAAGAATTTGATATAAAAACAAATAATGTAAAACTTTTAGAAGTTTTTATATAACTATTAAGGTGTTATGTTTACTTTTGCACCAGCTAAAAAAATATAATTATGGCAAGTATTAAGAATTTAAAAAAAGATGTAAACTTTGTTTTTGGTGATATTATCGAAACAGTATACGTTTGGCAGTTATCAAATCCAGAAAAAGAACTTTCAGCATCTGATGCAATTATTGATGAAGCTATAGTAGCTTTTGATGAGTCAATGGATGAAATTAACGCGAAAAACGTTGATAATAAGAAGGTTCACTTTACAGCCTTAAAGAAATCGATTGAAGCTAAAGGAATGGCTTTGATAGAAAAGATAAATAAGTTGTAAAAAAAGATAAAAAGTGCTTGCAGGTATGAAAATCAAAGTTATATTTGCACTCGCAATGCCGATGTAGCTCAGCTGGCTAGAGCAGCTGATTTGTAATCAGCAGGTCGGAGGTTCGAGTCCTCTCATCGGCTCAAAAAACACTAATCTTATGATTGGTGTTTTTTTTTGCAAAAAATCGAAATACAACCTCTTTTTTTGTTGAAAAAGTGCTTGCAGATATGAAAATCAAAGTTATATTTGCACTCGCAATGCCGATGTAGCTCAGCTGGCTAGAGCAGCTGATTTGTAATCAGCAGGTCGGAGGTTCGAGTCCTCTCATCGGCTCTAAAACACCAATCATAAGATTGGTGTTTTTTTTTTTGCTTATAATCGAATAATAAGCTCTTTTTTTGATTTATGCTTATTATGCATTAAATTTGTGAAAAAATTTAAATTATATAATGGCAAATTTAACCCCAAATGAATGGAATGCGCAGTTGTCAAATGATGAAAATGCGATAATTGTTGATGTAAGAACAGTTGATGAAGTTGCAGAAGGCGCTATTCCTAACGCAATAAATATTGATGTTAAAGAACCACAAACGTTTTTAGAAAAAGTAAATAAACTAGATAAGTCAAAAAGCTTTTATGTATACTGTCAATCAGGTTCAAGAAGTGCAGAAGCTTGTGCAGTGTTAAATTTAATGTGTGAAGTTCCTAAAGCATTTAGCCTTGATGGTGGATTTTCTTCTTGGAATGGAGCAGTAGTTTTTAGTTAAGAATATGAAATATTTTATTATATTTTTTTTGTGTACGCTTTGCGCATGCAAACAAAAAGTATCTGAAGGAGTGAATCTTATAGATCCTATAGCCTTTAGTGAAAAGATTTTGGAAGAAGATGTACAACTTTTAGATGTACGTACCCCGGATGAGTGGAAGGAAGGTGTTATTGGAGAGCCGTTAAAAATTAATTTCTTAGATGATAGCTTTAACGTAGAAATTGAAAAACTCGATAAAAACAAACCTATAGCGTTATACTGTAAAAGTGGAGGTAGAAGTGCTCAAGCTGCTAGTTTACTATCGGAACTAGGATTTAAAGAAATATACGAATTAAAGGGCGGTATTTTAAATTGGAATAAAAAATAAAAAAAAGCAGCTCATATTGAGCTGTTTTTTTTACGTACAAATAGTTTTTTAAAAAGAAAAGCAACCCGTGATAGCTTGCTTTTTAAGTAGTATGTTATTAACTACTTTGTCTTTGATTATTGTAATAAAATTTTATTGTGGAGTCGGAGACTATACTTTAGTGTAATTTTTATTTGTCATTAATTCTTTATAAGTTGTTTGCTTACAAGGGTTTGATGGTTTTTTTTTATGTCTTGTTAATAAATTTAATAGTAATAAGATATAACAAAATTATCAACGTTTTTATCAACGCAGATTATTTTAAAATAAAAATTATGAAACAGACATTTTTTTTGAGAAAACCAAAAGACACAAAAGAGACTTTAATTTTGTTTTCTTGCTACTTTAAGAATGAACAAAAACAATTTGTTTATTCAACAAGACAATCCATACTTCCAGATCATTGGGATTTTGAAAATAAGAAACCTAAAAACAAAGGGAAAAATATATCAATAGATCAAAAAAATATTTCAGGTATTTTAAATAAATACACTGATGAATTTAATACGTATCATTCTCAATGTGAAATGAGTAAAATTGAATTTACGAGTCAATTACTCAAAAATCATTTAAATAAAGTTTTTGGGAACATTGTTTCTAAGAAAACTACATTTTTTGAAGTTTATGATCAATTTACTGAAGAAAAAATTAAAAGAAAAGAATGGAAAAATGCTACTGTCAAAAGATATAAGAATATTAAGAATTTATTATTAGAGTTTGAAAAAAATAAAAAATTTAAATTAACTTTTACTAAAATGAATAATTCCTTTTATACAGAGTTTTTAGACTTTTGTTTTGGGTATAAAAACCATTTTTCTAATACGGTTCATCGAAATGTAGGCTTAATTTTCACCTTTATGAATTGGTCTTTAGAAAATAAATTCACATATTCTTCCGAATATAAAAAATTTAAAAAGCCAGTTAAAGTTTTAACTAGGCAGGAGGCTTTTACTTTAGAGGAGCTAATTAGACTTTTTAATTTTGAATTAAAGAGTGATTCTTTAAGTGAGGGAAAAGACATGTTTATTTTGCAATGTTTAACAGGTTTGAGGTATGGCGATATGATAAACATTAGAAAAAGTAATGTATATGATGATTATTTTATACTTAAAGAAATCAAAGATGGAAAAAAAAATGAGAGAGAAATTCCTTTAATAGCTATTTCTAGGGCTATATTAGAAAAGTACTCTTATGACTTACCATTGATTTCTAATCAGAAGCAAAACAATAGAATTAAGGATGTTTTAAAGGATGTCGGTTTTGATCGGGAAGTAGAGTACACTAGAACAAAAGGAGTAGAACAAGTGTTATTTGTGAAAAAGTTTTATGAACGTATTTCAACACATACGGCAAGAAGAACTTTTATTACCATTATGAGAAATAAGGGTATAGCTGATAAAACAATTATGAGCATTAGTGGGCATAAAGATATTAAGACTTTTAATATGTATCATCAGGTTAATAATAATGCAAAGATTAATGCTGTAAAGTCTGTATTTGATAACTTTTAGTTTTGTTAGTATTTATATTAAAGCGCTAAATGTATTAGGTATAGAAAAAGACTTTTTAAATATAATAAACAAAGTTATTCTAGAAACTAAGCTGCTTATGGAGTTCCATAAACTGCATTCGCTATAATGTTCCGCGTTATGTAACTTTGCTTTGTAAAAGCAAAGTTTACTTCTTCATTTTTAATGAAAAGTTTTAAACCTTAAATACTCTTTAAAATGTTAATGCAATACTTTTTATACGACCCGAGGAAAGGATGGAAGTATAATGTGTATGGAATGGCTTGGTGAACTCTGGTGCATTGAGGTGAGCTATCTATGGCTTTACTATGGAGTATCCATGAAGTATCTAAGGAGTAACCATGGACTAGGATTTAAACATTTAACACTTTTTAGCATTTCATGATGTAATAAAATTCATACAACATACGTTATTAGTTTGTTACACACATAATTTCCACAAAACCATATCTAAAATCAATAGGCCTATTGATATAATAAGGTTCCCGATTACACGGGAATTACATTGTATAGCTAGAATTCATATGCTATATAAAAAGCTCATATGATTGAGTATTAGCATGGATTCATAATATTTTGGGAGTTATGGCAAAACAAAAAGGTTTTATCAAATTAAAAGGTTCGTTGGGAGGACTAACTTTTTACAGAAACAATGGAGATGATTTAATTAGAACTACTGGTGGTGTAGATAAAAATAGGATTAAGAATGATTCTGCTTTTAAACGTACCCGAGAGAACATGAGTGAGTTTGGTGGTTCTGCATCCGTTGGAAAAGCACTACGAATGGGCTTTGCTAATATCATTAAAAGTATGAGTGATAATAGTATCGTAGGTATAATTACAGGAGTCATGAAAAAGATAAATTCTGTAGGAACAGGAGTGAGAGGGCAACGTGCTTTTGAAATATTGCCTAATAAAATTTTATTAGATGGTTTTGAATTTAGTAAGAATACTCCTTTAGATGCAATATTTTATGCACCTAATAACCACCAATATTGGATGTCAATAGAAGTGTAGCTACTTGGTTAATACCTGATTTCAATACTTCTAATTATATAAATCCTCCTGAAGGAGCAACACACTTCAAATTGGTGCTAGCTACTACAGTTTTAAGTGATTATACCTATTCGACTTCAATAAAAAAATATGAACCTGCTAATGAAGCAAAAAATGAAACTAATGGTATTGCTTTGAGTTCTGAAATACCGTTAGGAGGAATGGTAGGTAGTGATACTACTTTAGTAGTTGACTTAGGCTTTGGATCTGCATTACCAGCAACCGTAGGTGTTGTAAGTGCCATAGGTATTATATTTTATCAAGAAATTAATACTCAATTCTATGAATTAGCAAGTGATAATGCTTTACGTATTTCAATTGTTGGATAATGAATTAAAAATATAGGTTTTCGTGAAAAAAAACCTGTGTGTTGAAAGCGGCTTCTTTTAATGAGTTGCTTTTTTTTTGTTACATATAATTTAATACTGTTACTACCACAGAATAGTTGTTATTAAAAGTGTATTTTCTGAACTAGAAAGTAACATTTCGGATATGATTAATATCGGGATTGAAGTTTATCCAATTTAATTTTATTCAGGTTTTAATGATGTTTTTATATTCCTTTTCGGTTAGGCACTTACTAGCTATTTTTATGCGCTTTTTTGCATACCGTTTTTCTCTAATCATCTAGTTTTGTAAATATTATTGTGTCTTCAAATTTTGAAATCGAAAAGATTAATTCTTCTGATTTTATTTTTTCTGTTGGTTTTTTCCATTCACCGTGATAAGTAACAGAATTAACAGAAATCGATATTATATTTTCACCAGGGAATTTATATTTCCCAACTACGGTTGTAAAATAGTCATTTCCACAAGGAGCAACATATTCACTTGTGTAATCTGTTTTATTTGAAAAAGTAGTCAAATTTCCTGCAAATTTTCTTTTAATGAATTTTGTTAAATTATACTTTTTAATATTACTATCTAATCCTAAAATTTTATCAGTTATCCAAGTATCCTTTTAGAGTTCAGTTTTATAGGTGTTTAGTATCTCTTGTCCCTCTATATTTAAATTAAAAAATATAACTGTAAGAGTCAGTATATTAAGATTTAACAATGTTCTTTTAATCATAGTATTTTGTCTTAAATGGTTCCAATAAAATTATTAGCATTGATAAAAAACTACCTAATATAAAACCAATCAATACTTTTTTTTTAAAAGATGATGTAAAGTGTATTTGTCTGCTTAAAAAACTCAATTTATTGCTGTATTTGATTTGTTGCTAACGTTTAGTATTTGTCGGTGTTCGTAAACAGCACTGAACTTTTAAAAACACTAAACACCCAATTTGCTATATATGCTTGTTGTGTGCAGTTTTTCTTTTACCAATCTATTTTTCTTTAATTGTCCAGGTTATAACATCACGAAAGTCGATTTTGGCTCTTTTGGTCAAATAAACAACCTCTTTCAATTTTCCTTTTGCTAGCCATAGAATTGACATTCTTGTGTTTTTTAAATTATATTTCGACTCAGCCATAACATGCTTCAATTTAATTGATAAAAGTTCTTTTATTACAGATTTTCTAACCTCCAAATCAAAGTCTTTATCTATAAAACTCAGTGTTTCCTTATCCATATTGTTAGTTGTAGCTTTTTTTATTCGTCATTTTGCAAATTTTTCAAAAGTGCTCCCGTTAAACTTATATGTTCCATTTTCGTGTGTTCCAAGCCAAAGGTCGCCATTGTTGTCTTTGTAAATACTGAATAAAGTAATGTCTTTTGAATTATTTTGAACTACATATTGAGTAATTTTTCATTCCATCATATTTCCAAACGCCATCACGATAGGTTACAAACCACAAATTTTTATCGTTGTCTCGTACTGTTGATAGATATTCATTAAAATCGCTATCCTTTTTACCATCCAAACCACCTATGCTTTCGGATCTCGTATAAAATTTATTGTTTTTAAAGTTATGCTGTCGTAAACACTATAGCGGTATTCGGTATTGAACCAAAAGTCGCCATTTTTGTCTTCGGTAATTGAACGCACTCCATTTGCACCTTCGGTGCGAAATTCTGTTACATCTTCTTCTGTAATCCATTCTAATGATTTCCCATCATATCGGCAAACTCCGACAGGGTTTGTACCAAACCAAATATTTCCTTTCTTATCTTTATATATACTATATATTTCAAAAGGATTGGGGAGCTTCGGTGGTTTAGGCAACTGTAATTCATATAAAGTAATACCGTCATAACGATATACTTTCTCATTTTGATAAGAATGTCGAAACCATAAATCATCTGATTGAAGTTTCCAATGATTACTGGAGGTTGCCGATAAAGTCATAAATGTATTTCCGTCAAACTTAGGTACCGTAGAATTTGGGTGGCAACTAGTGAAGTATAGGTTGCCAGATTTATCTTCTTTTATTTCATCAACTCTATTGTTTGGCAAACCGTGTTTTGTTGTGTAATTAACTAATTCTTTTCCATCGTATTTATACACTCCTGATTCCCAACTACCAAACCAATAAATATTATTTTTGTCTTGATAAACAACCATTATACTGCTACCAAGTTCTGTTACAGTATCACCTTTTACATTGTTGTCTGTTTGAACTTGTTGTTTGGTCTGCCCATTGCAAGATGTCAATAAAACCAATATGTTGAAAAATGCAAGTATATTCAATTTTATTGTCATTTGTTTGAATTTTGTACTGTCGCTTTAGAGTTACAGCTAACATTTGTGTATGTTGTACTAATGCAACATGTTTACTTTAAAATTATAATGAGTCCAAATTTTACCGAAATAAAAGTACTTCTATTATTTCATTAAACCTGTGTTTACTTGTATTAGTGACGAACACCATTAAAATAGTGGTGAACGCTAAAAACGTTTTCACAATAGATATCCTCATTGTTTTTAAAAGATTATTTTTGTAAAAAAAAGTTATTGAATAATCACAATTACATATTACTTATATTCTTATCTCTTGTTTTTTCTTTCACAAGTTTTTCCCAAGAACCCATTTATAACCATTTTGGAGTAGATGATGGTTTACCAAGCTCTGAGGTTTATGATATATACCAAGATAAAGAAGGATATATTTGGTTTGCCACAGATAAAGGATTGTCTCGATACAATGGTTATGAATTTGAGAATTTCAATAGTAACAACGGGCTTCCTGGTAATGTAGTATTACGTTTTTACCCTCAACCCAACGGACAAGTTTGGTGCTATACGTATCATAATAAGGCGCTGTTTTATTTTAATGAAAAATTTAATGGTTTTACTTCATACGAACATAATGATTTGTTATCTAGTAAATTACATAGTATTAGTTCAATAAAAAGTGTTTTTCTAGATAGCTTAAATAAGCTGCATATAGGTGGGTTTTGGATAAACGGTGAAATAATTATAAGTGAGAATGGTGATTTTAATACAAAGCATAACAGCAAAGATTATTTTGATAGTATTCAAGAAGTCGTTTTAAGCAATGAGTTGATACATAAAAATTCAAACTTTCATTATACAACATTAAAAACAAGCGCTAAAAACAGTAATTTTTCACAAAAAATACATAAGAGCACACATATTCAAGGAGAGTGGATTGTTGCTCATAAAAAAGCTGTTTTTATGAATGATAAAGAAGTTCAAGTTGTGGACGGAGACAATGTTGTGTTAATTAAAAGCAAGCAGACACCACTCAGGCTTAAGACAATAGATAGCGCTCACTTTTTTGTTGGGTATCATTTTGGAGGAGCAAAAATTGTAAATACAAAAGGGCAAATTCAAGAAGAATTCTTGAAGAATAAATCTGTTACTAATTTTTTGATAGATCATGAAGGGGGATATTGGTTTACTACGTTAAGTTCAGGGATTTTTTATATTAAAGCCCCATCGGTTTTTGTGTTCCAGAATTCACGAACCAATGCCAAACCTCATATAAGTTCTTTAGCTAAAAATCATAAAAATGAGTTATTTATAGGATATAAAAATGGTGGGTTTGCAAAGAAGTCCGTTGATAATAATTATACCCTAAACCAGTCTAAGGTATATGAACCTGTATTTGTTGAATTTGATGAGATTCATAAAAAAGGATATGTATTTACTGAACGTTGTATCAAAGATTTTAATAATAAGATTTTAATTAACAATGCATATATTACTAATTTATCTGAATTAACATTTAATAAATCAATTTTTGCTACTACCATTGGTGGTTACTATAAGGTTATTGAAGGTAAGAAAGAAAAATTTCCTTATAGAATACAGGATGTCTGTGTTTTAAATACAGACACGTTATTGGCTACACCACATGGAGTTTTCAAAAAAACAAAAGATAGTTTTATAACATTATCAAAGCAATCCAAGTTACTTGGGTATAGATCTGACGATATTGATATTCTAAACTTACATGGAGATTATATAGTTGCTACACAAGGTGCAGGGGTTGTTGTGTATAATGACAAGCGTGTTTATAATATTTCAGAAAAAGAAGGCTTAACTAGTAATATTGTTAATGAAGTACATGTAGAAAGTGATAGTGTGGTGTGGGCTTGTACTAATAAAGGCTTAAATAAAATTACGATATCTAGTAATAATTATACTGTGACTACTATTGATAAAAATAATGGTTTGCTCAGTAATGAAGTTGAAGATATTGAAATTATAAATGATACACTATGGATAGGTACGAAGCTCGGGTTATGCTATATGTCAAAAGAACTGTTAGACCATAAACAGCAAGACAATATCTACTTTAAGTTGAAAGAAATAGCTGTTAATGATATAGGGTATGGAATAGATAAGGAGTTAAAACTAAATTATAAAGAAAATAAAATTACTTTTTTAGTTGAAGGACTCTCATTTTCCCATAGTAGTAACTTAGCGTATCAATATAGATTAAAAGAAGCTGGGAGTAGCTGGAATACAACAAAAAATAGAAGTATTAGTTTTCCTAATCTTTTACCAGGAAAATACACCTTTCAGGTTAAAGTTTGTATAGGTGATACTGATTGCTCAAAAAAGTTATTAGAGTATCAATTTTTAATTAGACCACCATTTTGGAAAACAGGATGGTTTTATACCCTTTGTATTTTAGCTTTTATTGGTTTAGTATATGTCTTTTTTAAAGTACGTGTTTTAACATATAATAAAGATATTGTTAGAGAGCTTATTAGAGTTTTAATAAAAATACTCAAGCGAAAAGAGAAATTTATTAGTATTCGTACTAATGGTGAAGATGTAAAAATTGCTACACATGAAATTCTTTATGTAAAGTCTTCAGATAATTATGTAGATATTATAACTACAAATAAAACCTATACAATGCGTCATAAAATAGGAGCGTTTATAGAATTATGTGCTGACCCTTTAGAGTATTTAAGAATACATCGTTCGTATATTATAAGGATTGATCAGGTAACCAGTAAAGGGAAAAACTGGATAATGATTAACGAAGAAAAAATACCTGTAGGAAAAACCTATTTAGTGCAACTAGATAAAATACAATTTTAAAAGAAGCTATAGCTGATTTATGTTGCATTCTTGTAATTTTAATAATGGAATGCATCATTTATTTACTAGTCGTAAATAATATTACTAACAACTTATTTTATCTAAACAAAACAAAACCCAATTACAGAATTCTTTTTTTAGTTTTGTTTACCACTGTTTTATATTCCGTTCGCCACAAACCACTGTTTTATGGTGTGCTAAGTGCTGCTTGTTAAATATTTTAGCTTAAAAATTAAGCTGCCACTTTATTAAATGAAAGAGGTTATAAAACAAGTTTCGAATGAAAAAAACATTACTCTTTTTACTATTATCTAGTATTACAACACTAGTTTATTCTCAAGTAAACATACCAGATGCTAATTTTAAAGCTTATTTGGTTGGTAACAGTGCTATAAATACCAATGGTGATACCGAAATACAAGTGCTTGAAGCAACTAATTTTACGGGACTTTTAGACTGTTCAAGTTTAATTATTTCCAGCTTAACTGGTGTAGAAGCTTTTGTTAATATTACTAAATTATATTGCGATAGTAATCAATTGAACTATTTAGATGTTAGTCAGAATACATTATTAACAGAATTACGATGTGGGTATAATCAATTAACCAGTTTAGATGTTTCTCAAAACACTTCGTTAGATGCATTAAACTGTGCGGGAAATCAATTAAGTAATTTAGATGTTAGTCAAAACACTTTACTTACTGTCCTACAATGCAGTAGCAATCAAATAGCAAGTATAAACCTAGGCTTAACAACTGAATTAGTAACACTGTATTGTAATAGTAATCAATTAATGAGTTTAGATGTTGGTCAAAACATATTATTGACTCATTTACATTGCTATACCAATCAATTAACGAGTTTAGATCTTAGTCAGAATACTTCTTTAACAGAATTACTTTGTTTAGGTAATCAATTAACAGGTTTGAATCTGTTAAATGGTAACAATACTAATATCACCCTTTTTAATTCTGAAAATAACTCAAACTTAACGTGTATTTTAGTTGATGATGCTTCGTATAGTACTACGAACTGGACAAATATAGATCCTGCGTCAACTTTTGTAAATAGTCAAGCAGAATGTAATGCATTGTCTACAGAAAACTATGAATTAAACAATAGTTTTTCTATCTACCCAAACCCAACAAGTTCTCATTTAAATATTTATTACAATAAATCAATAGACAGGGTGGAAATCTATAACATATTAGGTAAAAAGGTATTAGAAACAGACACTACTACTACTACTACTACTACTACTACTATATCAACAAATAGTTTAACAAGAGGTGTATACTTTATAAAACTATACTCAGGAAATAAACTAGGTCTAAAACGATTTGTAAAGCAGTAAAACAGAATTTCTAAGCATAAATTAAAAACCAAAAATAAATCTAACCAGTTCCCCTTTTTCAAGGGGAATACAAAACAAGTTTCTTATGAAAAAAACATTACTATTTATTATTATGCTATGTATAACTACAATAGGGTATTCGCAAACGTTTAATACTTTTGACAATAACAATAACACGTTACAGTTCGATATTACATCAGCGACAACCGTAAGAATAATAGATTATATATCAGGAGGTACAAATCTCGACATACCTTCAACGGTTTCGTATAATTCTTCTACTTATTCTGTAACAAGAATAGCGAATTCTTCTCTTGGCGGAATTAATCTTACAAGTGTAATTTTACCAGATGGACTACTTTCAATTGGGAATTATGCTTTTGAAGATAATCAACTAACAACTATTATAATTCCAAATAGTGTAACGTTTATTGGAGAACAAGCGTTTAGTAATAATAATCTTACTAGTGTAGTTTTGTCCAATGGGCTAACCGATATTGATGATTTTGCTTTTGAAATCAATCAACTAACAAATATTACAATACCAAGTAGTATTACGGATATTGGTTTTGGGGTTTTTATGGGAAACCCATCATTAACTTGTGTTATTTCAGAAGCAACAACTCCTCCAACTATAGTTACTACTGGAGATAATTTAGATACTTTTGCTAATGACCGAAGTAATATCAATTTAACCGTGCCAACAGGTACAGCAGCAGCTTATGCAACGGCTACTTGGATAAATTTTAATAGTGTTGCAGAAGGGTTAACAGGTGATTTTATAGTAGACAACATAACCTATCAAATTACTTCAGTTGCTAATAATGAAGTATCTGCAACTGCTTACAATACTGCTGGTGGTACAGTTGTTAATATACCTGATACTGTTACTCGGGGTTGTACTACCTTTAGTGTTGTGAGTATTGGTCAACATGCTTTTGTTAGTAAAAATTTAACCAGTGTTACTTTTACTATTCCGAGTAATGTTACAAGTATTGGCCAAAATGGATTTAAAGCTAATCAATTGCCAATTGTCAATATACCTAATAGTGTTACAAGCATTGGTAATAGTGCTTTTAACAATAACAATTTGAGTAATATTACTATTCCTAATAGTGTTGTAAGTATTGGTAATAGTGCTTTTAGCGTTAATCAATTAATTAGTGTATCTATTCCTAATAGTGTTACAAGCTTGGGTAATTATACTTTTTGGAATAACCTTATAGAAACCGTAATTATACCTAGTAGTATCGTCAGTATTGGTACTTATGTCTTTGCCGATAATAACTTAACTACTCTAACGATACCAAGTAGTGTTACTAGTATTGGTGCTAATGCTTTTAGTACTAATCCATCATTAACCGATGTTTTTTCTGAAAGTACAACACCACCTACAATTACTATGGGCACAAATGATACTTTTGATAGTATTGCTAATCGTGGTAACATTCACTTACACATACCAGGAGGTGCTGCTGTTATGGATGCGTATGTTAACGATGCTGGAGCTTTATGGAAACATTTTAATCCAGTTACTCAAGATGCCTTAGGTATTTCGGACTTTGAATTAGCTAACGGAATAACCATACTAAATATTACAGATGCTATAAAAGTAATGCATTCTAACAGCGTTAGCTTAAAAAACTATACTATTTGCAGTATTTCAGGAGCTAAAGTTTCTACAGGTATAGAAAGAAATATAGACACTAGCTTTTTAGCAAGCGGAATTTATATTTTAAAACTAGATTTTAATAAAGGAACAGTCATTAAAAAGTTTGTAGCTAATTAATATTAAAATAAAAAGTCGCGTATAGTCATTTCGACGTTAGGAGAAATCACATAACAGTGTGTAAAATAGATTAACAAACATAAATTATAAATTTAAAAACTAAACAATGATGAAAATTTCAAAAAACCTTTTAACTATTGCTTTTATTGCAACAACTTTATTTTTAACAAGTTGCGGTAACGATGACGATGCAGTAACTGTACCTAATGTAATAAGCGTTCAAGACCTAACAACAGCTATAGATGAAAACCCTACAGTTGGGCAAGTTGTTGGTACTGTAGTAGCAACACAAACAGTTGGCGGAAGTACTATAAGTTACAGTATTGACTCTCAAACTCCAACTGGTGCATTAAGTATAAATGCAAGTACAGGAGAATTAACTGTTGTAGATGCTTCTTTATTTGATTTTGAAAACAACCCTGTATTAACAGCAACTGTTTCGGTTGACGGTGCTGTAAATACAGCAGTAGTAACTGTTAATATAAATAATATAAATGAGATTGGAGATTTTAACCATGGAGGTGTTGTTTTTTGGATTGACCCAACAGATGATACGCATGGTTTAGTATGTACAATAGATGACCAGAGTACTGGCATACAATGGTACAATGGTTCAAATGGTTCTACAGGTGCTAACGGGACAACAATTGGATCAGGCGAAACAAATACTACTGTAATTATAAACGATCAAGGGGTTGGAGTATATGCTGCACAATTATGTGACGATTTATCTTTAAATACTTATACAGATTGGTTTCTACCAAGTATTGATGAATTAGAAGAAATGTACAATAAAAAAGCAATTATTGATGCTACATCTATGGCTAATTCAGGTGCTATTATAGAAGAAACCTATTATTGGAGCAGTACTGAAGTCACTACAAGTTCTGCAAAAGTATTTAGGTTTACGGCTACACCTTGGATTGATAACGGCTATAAATCTACGAGCACATATAACGTTAGAGCTGTTAGAGCTTTTTAAAGTTAATAAAACATAACAAGCCGCTTTTTATAAATGAAAGGTGGTTTGTTTACTATTATAAAAAACAATATCAATGGAAAAAATAATCAAAATAAAAAACGAGTACAACTCGTTAGACACCTTACATAACTTTTTAAAAAGTGGACTTGCAATAAAAAAGTGGACAAATAGTTAAGCGACTATGCTGCTATATTTTGATTATTAGTTCTCATTTCAAATTCTTGTATTGATTTATTTCCTAATGATGAATGTATTCTTCGAGTATTAT
>Ga0209396_1002642_pt1 | contig 18611 bp, 13 predicted proteins | sample GOMGulsemesocosm_6_FD_184638 | JGI IMG/M metagenome (GOLD analysis project Ga0209396, IMG submission 184638) | Methane-oxidizing microbial communities from mesocosms in the Gulf of Mexico - GOM8C Gulf of Mexico (SPAdes) (version 2) | ecosystem: Environmental > Aquatic > Marine > Cold seeps...
TTAGCTTAACTATATAAATACAATTACAACAAACACAATCAGAGGCAACGATGAAAGTATTAGTACCTATCAAACGTGTTATTGACTATAACGTCAAAGTTCGCGTAAAAGCAGACCATTCAAATGTTGATCTTGCTAATGTAAAAATGGCAATCAACCCTTTTTGTGAAATAGCCGTAGAAGAAGCTGTTCGTTTAAAAGAGGCGGGGATCGCAACTGAAGTTATTACTGTATCTATCGGTGATAAATCTTGCCAAGAACAATTAAGAACAGCTCTAGCGCTTGGTGCTGATCGTGCTATTCAGATTGAAACTGATGAAAACTTAGATGCTTTAAATATTGCAAAATTACTACAAAAAATTGTAGAACAAGAAGAACCTCAATTAGTGATTTTAGGTAAGCAATCTATTGATAGCGATAACAATCAAACAGGTCAAATGCTTGCTGCCTTAACCGGTATGCCACAAGGTACATTTGCTTCTGAAGTTAAAATTGAAGGCGATAAAGTTAATGTTACCCGTGAAGTTGATAGCGGCCTACAAACTGTGGCACTTAACTTACCAGCAATTGTAACCACCGACTTACGATTGAATGAACCTCGTTATGCTAAATTACCTAATATAATGAAAGCAAAACGTAAACCATTAGTTGTCATGCCTGCAGTTGATTTTGGTATTGATTTGCGTCCACGTTCAACCTTATTAAAAGTAACACCTCCTGCTGAACGTCAAGCAGGTATCATTGTTGATAGCGTTGATACATTAATTGAAAAACTGAAAAATGAAGCGAAGGTGATCTCATGAGTATTTTAGTATTTGCTGAACACGACAACAGCACATTAAAAGCTGACACCTTAAAAACAGTTGCAGCTGCACAAGCTATTGGTGGTGACATTCACCTTTTAGTTGCCGGTAGCAATTGCCAAGCTGTAGCTCAAGAAGCTGCAAAAACTAATGGTGTAAGTAAAGTATTAGTTGCAGACAATGCCGCATACGAATACCAGTTAGCAGAAAACATCAGTCTCTTAGTGACTGAGCTTGCTGGGGATTACGAGCATATTTTAGCTACAGCATTAACAACTGGTAAAAACTTCATGCCTCGCGTTGCCGCTTTATTAGATGTTGCTCAAATTTCAGATATTATTGCAGTAGAAAGTGCAGATACTTTTATTCGCCCTATCTATGCAGGTAATGCAATAGCGACAGTACAAAGCTTAGACAGTAAAAAAATCATAACTGTTCGTCCAACAGGTTTTGATGCTGTTGCAACTGACGGCAGTGCTGAGATTGTTTCGCTAGACATTACTACTGATGCTGGTATTTCGGCTCACGTAAGTGACCAATTATCTGAATCAGAGCGTCCAGAGTTAGGCGCTGCTGAAGTGGTTATATCTGGTGGTCGTGGCATGCAAAATGGCGATAACTTCAAATTACTTGAAGGTATTGCAGATAAATTGGGTGCTGCAATTGGTGCTTCACGCGCCGCTGTTGATGCTGGTTTTGTACCGAACGACATGCAAGTTGGCCAAACAGGTAAAATTGTTGCTCCCGACTTATACATAGCTGTAGGTATTAGTGGTGCAATTCAACATTTAGCTGGTATGAAAGATTCAAAAATCATTGTTGCAATTAACAAAGATGCTGAAGCACCAATTTTCCAAGTGGCTGACTACGGTCTTGTTGGTGATTTGTTTGACGTGTTACCTGAGCTTGAAGGTAAACTTTAAAGCATAAACTTTTCAGTAATTTTTATGTATAATAAAGCCACTTTATAGTGGCTTTATTTTTGCCTAAAATTTAATATTTATTGTGGATAATAACTTGATGAAAAACTCATTTTCTAGTTTAAGTGATCTTGCAGGTGCTTTTGGCCGAGCTCCTATAGCTGCAGATAATATTAACTCACCTTCTGAGCAAAAAGAGACAAGCGATAATTCCTTAGTTTACTCGACACAAAGTGGTCGTATCAAACAAGAAAAATCAACTCAAAATATAGGCCCAAGCGACGGTTTTGCTAAAGTCCGTAGGGAAACTAAAGGTAGAAAAGGCAAAGGTGTAATTACCATTAGCGGTTTAGGTATTGATGCTAAAGCACTGAAAGAATTAGCGAAAAAATTAAAGAAAACCTGCGGAACTGGTGGCAGTGTTGTCGGAGAGGTGATTGAAGTTCAAGGCGATAAAAGAGAGCAAATCAAGCAAGTTTTAGAAAGTAACGGCTTTAAAGTTAAATTTGTTGGCGGATAGTTTAACTATTCATTTACTTTCATCAACATAGAGTGTTTATTTATTCACTATTAAACACTTAATAACCAATCAATTCCCCCACTGACTCGACATCACTATTAACTAAATACGCCTTATCTGTTCGCGTCAGAACCTACTGCGATGAAAATATTTAATCCTCCCAAATTGTGAAGCTTAGCATTAAACCAATTTTCAACTGTTGACCCCATATAACCAAGCCCCGGTAATTATTGACGTTGGTATATGCATATTACACCTGACTATTTAATGAATTAAGCACTAACAAAACATCTAAAAGTAGTGGTTATTCGCGGTTGTGTTCTTATTTTTCATAATACGAAGGTATCAATAGTGTATTAAAATAAAGAGTCACTGAGTATTTTTAGTTCCGTTCACCTAGCACTTTTAACTAATCATATGTTTAACCGAAGCTTTTATCATAAACTTAATATTAGCCATTGACACAAACGCAGTTGCGAATGATAATAACTCTCATTAGCGTTCTCGATTAAGATCTCGTTAGAGATAATAAATCGTTCTTGTATCATTGGAGTTTTTTTGTTTTCTCATCGTTGTAAGAAATCTTTCCCACGCATTATTTGTGTATTTTTCACTATAAACAGCTTGATATTTTCTCACATCACCCTAGCTAACAATGAAGAAGATAAGCTGGTTATCATAGAGAAAATAGAGGTTGTCGGTAGCGACTCAACAAAAGCACTAGTCTCATCTGGCTTTAAAGTGGATGTATTACTCACTGAAGAGTTTAAAAATTCCAACTATAATTTACTACAAATATTACAAAGTTCTCCTGGTATTAATGTTAGGCAAAATGGGGGCTTAGGTGCTGAATTTAATTTATCACTTAATGGTCTTTCGGGTAATCAAATACGTTACTTTATTGATGGCATACCGATGGAAGACTTTGGCTCAGCGTTAACTTTCCCCGCTAATTTAGTTGAACAAATTGAAGTATATAAAGGTATTGTGCCTATAACTCTTGGTGCAGATGCCTTAGGCGGTGCTATTAATGTTATTACCCCTTCTCTTGATCAAGACTTACTCGACATTTCCTATACTTACGGCTCTTTCAATACGCACAAGGCTAGTGTTTTCGCTCAGAAAACTTTTGATAATGAAGCCTTTGTAAGAGTTTCAAGCAATGTAGATCATTCTGATAATGATTACCGAATGAATAATGTTAATAGTACCGACGAGTTAGGAAATATTACAGGCAGTATGAGCGCTAGGCGTTTTAATGACGAATACTCATCAACGATGATCAACCTTAAATTTGGTGTGATAAACAAATCCTATGCTGATGAATTATCGCTGGGTATTACTGGCGCAAAAAACCGTAATAACGAACAACATACCACCACTTCAATCAATAATGTTTTTGGCAAACTTAACAGTGAAACCGATACACAACTTGTCTCGGCCATTTATAAAAATAACTTCGATGCCTTAGCTGTTTCAGCTTATCTACTTACCGGTAAAAATGAACAGCTGATTAACGATACCTACAACCGAGATTACAACTGGCTAGGCGAATACACTATAAAGGCAGATGAATTACAAGGAGAACTAGGAACAAAATCATTATTTACCGTGACTGATGACGTATTTAGAGCGAATATTTCTGCTCAATATAAGTTAACAAGTGATAGTGATGTTCAGCTTAGCTATAGTCATAACTATTTAAAAAAGACGGGTGATGATGAAGTAAACCTCAATAATACTGTATTTAGTTTACCTAATTGGATAAGAAAATCTGTTACTGGCTTAGCTTTTAATACTCATACGCTAGAACGAAAAATAAAGTGGAGTTTATTTGTAAAACATTATGCATTTGAAGGTGAGATCAACACTGAACAATCGATAGATTTCAACTTGCAAAATGTAAAAAGTGAAGTTGATTTAAGTGAGTTGGGCTATGGCACAACGCTCAGCTATCAAATACAGCCAAATTGGCTGTTAAAAACATCTTATGAACTTGCCTACCGCATGCCCGAAGCAGAAGAAATTTTGGGCACTGGAAAATATGTAAGACCGAACCCTCACTTAAAACCTGAAGAAAGCCATAACTTTAATCTAGGGTTATTAACTGATTTTCAATCAGAAAATACCACACACAGATTCGAAGCTAATGTATTTTATCGAGACTCTACTGACTTTATCCGCTACCTGCCAGACCGCATAATTTATGGCATATACGCTAATTTACAACAGGTAGAAACAACCGGCTTTGAGGGGTCTTATTATCTGCGATTTTATGATAATTATTCACTACAAATTAATGGCACCTATCAAGATTTGATCAATAAATCACGTGAAGATTATGACGGTGTTGAGGATCTAAATTACGGTAAACGTATGCCTAACGAGCCCTATTTCTTCGCCAATGCACGTTTATCAGCAAATTTCGCAGTCGCCAATAATGACCAGTTATCCATTTTTTGGACCAGCTCATTTATTGATGAATTCTTCCTTAACTGGGAGGGGAATGGAGATAAAGATCATAAGTTAACTATTCCAACACAGCTAACTCATGACCTAGATGTTGAATATAGCTTTGCCGATGGCAGTTATAACATCTCGTTATCTGCACGTAATATATTTGATGAAGAAATATTTGATAATTTCAAAATTGAAAAACCCGGTAGAGCCTTCTACCTCAAATTCCGATACCTATATTAACCTTTTAAGGACAATCATGTTTAAACTAAAAGCCGTAAGCTTGCTCATTGCAACCTTAACTTTAACAGCCTGTGGCGGAAGCTCCAGTAACGACAAAGAAGTAATAAAGGAAGTCCCCGTCCCACCTGTCGCGGTAGAACCGGGCCCTTTTTCTTTTGCTTTTAAGACCACTGGAGATAAAGAACCTGAATATTTAGTTACGCAAGCTTCTATCAGTACAGATGAATTAACGGCGGATGAAAAAGGTATTGAACAACAAGGTTGGAATTACTTCTTCCCTGTAGGTAACACCTTATTCACGGTTGGTTATGAAAACAATGAAGCGACGTCATACAAAGTGGATGCAAATAACGAAGTAGCCAAGCTTTCTTCTTTTGAGTTTACCAATACATTAGAAGTATTTGGCTCAGTAAATGATACAATTTTACTCGCCACTGATGCGCCAAGAGATGGTAACCATACTAAGAGAACACTTTATAGTGTTGCAGCAGAAACGGGCTTAGTTACTAGCAAAGTAAGCTATACCATTCATGATTTAGATACAGGAACAAAGGGCGAAGGCACTGTTGGCTACCCAAATGCTTTAATCGTTCGAGGTGATTTGTTATTTGTACCTTTTCATAAAATGGATGATGCCGGTAACTGGGGAACACCTGAAGCTGATAAAGCTTTTGTCGCAATTTTCGATTATCCATTAACCGAAGATGCAGCACCTAAGGCTATTATTACTGATGACAGAGCAAGTTATATTGGCGTAAATGGCAATACTGGCTTAATAAAAACAGATAGCGGCGATTTATATAGTATGTCTAACGGTTCTCTTGCCGCTGGTTTTACTCCTGTTTCAACTAAACCTTCTGCTATTTTGCGTATTAACAATAATGAAGAGGTTTTTGATGCGAACTACTTTTTCGATATTGAGGCAGCTACCAATGGCGGTAAAATATTCTGGTTTGATTATGTTGGCGGAAATAAAGCAATAGCCCGTATTATAACCGATGACACCGACGCGGAGTCATGGGGCGCTTTCACTAAAAATCAAATTAATCATAAGCTTGTTATTATAGATTTAGTTGCGCAAACAATAACTGATATAGATGGGATACCATTACATCACAAGCGCTGGACTTCACCTGTTGAAATAATGAACGGCAAAGTTTATGTCAGTGTAGAAACTGCCGATTCGGCTTTTGTCTATGAAGTTAATATAGATAGCGCGACCGCAACTCAAGGCGTAGAAATTAAAGGTAAAACCATTAAAGGTTTCTACGACTTATATCACTAGCCATTCTGTTAACAGTAAATACCAACCCTTAACTTTATGCAATACGGTTAAGGGTTTTCTTTATATAATAACAAGTAGAATATAGTCAGATAAACACCATGAAAAAGACATTACACAAATGGCATTCATATAGCGCACTAATCGCTATGATACCTTTATTTCTGATCTCAATCACTGGCAGTATTTTGGTGTTTAAAGTTGAATTAGACACATTTTTAATGCCAGAAAAAATGTCAGTTCCCTCCAACTCGCCTTCAAAAAGAGTTTCATTAGATACCTTAATGTCGACAGTAAAAGGTGCTTATCCTGATCATGAAATAGGTAGCTGGGAAATATTTACCGACCACTCTAGAACAGATACCGCTTATATTATTGCTCACCAAACGAATCAGTGGTCTAAACTGTATTTAAACCAATATACTGGCGAGCTATTATCAAGCCCAGTAGGCCTTTCCGAGAACTTATCCGACTGGTTATTAGACCTACATTTCAAATTATTACTTGATACCAATGGCATATTTTTAGGCGCACTTGTCTCTATTTTATTACTGTTTCTCGGCATTAGCGGCATTATTTTATACCGTAAATTTTGGCTATACTTTTTCACTTTAAGAGTGAAAGCCGCCAGCCGAATATTCTTTAGCGACATTCATAAAATGGTGGGTATTGCTAGCTCGCCTGCCATCATCATTTTAGCGTTCACCGGGGCTTATTGGAATATTGCCGAAGTTATCCACGAGATTGAAGAGCACGTAATAAAAACACCTCACATTGTTACTCAAGCTTTACATGATCCAAAAATTTCAATCCAGACACTTTATCAGCGTAATAAACAGACCATCAATGACTTTGAAACGACATATTTGGTGATGCCCTATGAGCCTGAAATGCACATTACTTTTTACGGTAAATTAAAAACCACTAATCCATTAAACAGTAATTACGCCAGTAGTATTAGTTATGACAAAGCAACGGGTAAACTTGTGACCTTTGAAGATGTTAGGCAAGCCAGTGCTTTACACGTCACTGTTGATAGTTTTCGCAAACTTCACTTCGGCCATTTCGCCGGTTTAAGCAGTAAATTAATTTGGTGCATACTTGGTTTAAGCCCAGTGATTTTAGCCTTAACAGGTTTCTATTTATTCTGGTATCGTCGTAAAAGAAGGTCTGTAAGTCAGCTTTCGTTCTTACCTAAGACTAGTCACACGACCAACACTGCACAATAATGCTTAAAAAGTATAGAGGATTTAAATCAACAAATACTCTATACAATTTTGAAAAAACAAAGAGCTGACACTTAAACTCGCGTAGTTTTATTCTTCGGTGAACTTTGCAATGCCATTGTTCTAAATGGTGCAATAGGATTACTTAATACACCAGAGAATTTTTGACTGTTTGCGGGATCAGTAATATCAAACATTTGCTTGTTATTACCAAGCTGCAAACGGTTTAAACAAGACAATTTAAAATCGTCTTGGAATAAATCGTAACGTTCAAATTGACTTTGCAAATGAGAGTTTTCTTGTTGATATTCATTAATGCAATTCGCTACAGCTTGCCAAAACTGATGTTCTGGAAATCCCATATATTGGTATATAACCTGACTAATATAACGAAATATTGAGTCAAAGACATCGGTGAATAAATACAGTAACCCCATTTCATCGGTCATCGACACTTTGATTCGCTCTACGGCTTTAGGAAGTGATTTTTTACTGTTTAACAAACAAATCTCTTCGCCAATATCTTTAATCAACACCTTTATTGGAATGTTATTTTCAAACACTAAAATAATGTTCTCACCATGAGGCATAAATACGACTTGGTGTTGATAAAAACAATGAATAAGTGGTGTTAAATAAGCGTCTAGATATCGACTAAGCCATTGATCAATAGTTAACCCCGACGATTGAATTAAGTGAGGCAATAAAGCATCACCCGCTGGGTCAATATGTAATAATGCCGCCATAGTCATGACATTTTGTTCCGGTTTTATTTTACTGTGCGGATTTTCACGCCAAAGGGAAGCTAACATCTTTTTATAAGGTGTGTTGCCAACAATTTCATTATCGTAATAGCCAATATTATAACCTGTGGCAGCAACCTCCCTTAATACCGTAAACTGCTTACTTTGTAAGTAATCATCTTGCATGACTAACTGATTAATCCAGTCATTAATTTCTGGCGTAGAACGCATATATTCCGTTGAAAGACCGCGCATAAAGCCCATATTTAAAATAGATAACGCTGTTTTCACATAATACTTTTGTTCACTACTGACATTATAGAAAGTACGAATAGATTGCTGAGCTACATAATGATCATTACCATACCCCAAACACACCAAGCGCTTGTTAGCTAATTCATTAGCGAAAATATGCACTAATTTATTTTCCCATTGCCACGGATGCACCGGAATCAATATATAATCAGCAACTAATAAGCCTTGACCAGTTAACTGAGTATCAAAATATTCCCGTAACGATAGATCTAACTCTTGTTCAATCAATGTTTGATAATCAAGATCGTTACTGGCAACAAAATCAGCATAGCTTTTATCAGCAGCTAACCAAATTAACTGTAAAGGCGTTGCAGCTTCGGGCGCATATTGATGGTAGTCATTAACACCAAAACCGATACGTCCATTATTAGCAATGAAAGCTGGGTGACCTTCAAACATTTCCCTCTCAATCTCTTGAAAACTAGCATTACTAAGCTGTTTAGCAGTCAAATAGGTTTTATTCAGTTTATAACAACTGCTTAATAAAGTGCTGCTAACCTCTTCTAAATAAGTCGCTAATGTGGCTTGTGGAATGGCCAGTTGATCATTAAATTCTAAAATAAACTCCACTGAGTCTAGTGGAGCAGACTTACCTGACACGTGTTTTTCAATACTCTGCTCATCGATAAACCAATGGTTTAATTGCATCAGTTGGGCATTAAAGCGGTAGATTATATTGTTACCTATATTAGTTAATTGATAACACGTCCAAATGTTGTACATACCAATAATTGTTGGTGTTAAAATTCGTTCATGACACAACTCTGTCAAAATCTTCTTTAGATGCATTTTGTTAGCCTGGCACCACAGGGCTGGAGTTAATTGTTGATAAGCTTGTTTAGGATCAACATTAATCATTGGCACCGCATTACTTACCACTAAATCGAGTACTTGACTGGCAACATCAAACGCTTGTCGGTCACAAAAACCAAGTAATGCCTGCTTGTCACCTAAGGTTATTTTTTTCTTATGGGTTATCCCTACTCGGCTATTTAACTTATGTATTTTGTAATTACTCTCATCTGGCTCAACAATAATGCGTAGAGCACCTAGCTGCTCAAATATAAATGTCATGACAAAACGCATCACTTCAATACTAAAATTCTTGATGGGGTTATCTGTGGGAGCTAATAAAATATGCATTCCCACATCCCCTTCTTTAACCGTATATTGTTCACCAACGGCATCAAATTTAGGCTTATAACATTCAATAAGAAAAGCAGGTTTATTATTATATAAACCTAAATAAGCTTGTTGGTGAGGGTGCACTGCAAGTGCTTCGTAAAATGTATTAATTTGTTCAATATTATCGTGAAGCATACCCCAGAAAGTTGCTTGACTATGGTTTAGCCAAGGGTGAATTAATTGCCCATGTTGCGCTATATCTAATGGTTGTAATGATAAGGCACCAAAATTGGGGATATTTTTAACGATGAGGTTTTTAGACATTATTGACTCCTATCCATTTTTTAGGTTGTTGAGTGTTAAAGATAAATAATAGGTAAAAAAGAATAACCGTTAGACCAAAACCTATTACGGCAAAAGTAAAACTATTATGTATTGAGGTGTATTCAATGATAGTGCCGACAGCGAAAGCAGACAGTAGTAGACCTATATTCTGAAAAAAATGAATATTACTGTAATCTCTATTGTATTGATCTGGCTGGCTAAGCGTAAAGAGTAATGTTTGCAGATGAACCGTGGTTTGAAACATGCCCCAGCCAAATGCACAACGGCCAATAATAATACAGGCAATGTTCTCAATTCCTTGCAGAAACAGGCCACCAATACACAAGAAAAGCGAAATAATAATGGTTTTTTTATAATTAGTTGGTGCCGATTTTTTTTGTAGCCTATGGTTGTACCATAGCCCCAACAGAGCTGCCCAAGCAGTAATAGAATAGATAACACTACTGAGTATTTCATTGTCAAATAACGATACTGATTGCCAATAAGCCGCAAAAAATGGACGAATTAAAAAGGCACTCATATAAACTAATAAGGTAATTAAACCTAACTTAACAATATAACCCGGTAAAAATTTACCTTTAATTACTGCCGTGGTATTAATTTTTTCTCTACTTATTTTATTGCTGAAACTCTCAACATTATGAAGAGCATTTTTCATCTCATTTGGTCGCCAAGATACGGTACTTAACCGAATAAGGTATAAACAAATCACCGTTTGTATAACATCGGTGCTTGCCATCACTAAGTAGGCATTTTGTGGATTATCACTGGTTAAAATAATACCGCCAAAGAAGGCTCCAGCAATACTGCCAAAATGTAATATTACGGCAAACAAGCCCACCATAGCTAAGTGCTTATCTTTTTTCTCTTGCTTAATAATGTACGGGTACACTAATAAATAACTCGCTTTAAAAAACAGCATCAATAATGATAAAAGCCAAAAGCCATTGATAGATTCTGTATAAAAACAAGCAATAGCCAGAGCTGCCGAGATCATTTGGGTATATAACCAAAGATGTAATTCATTTATATATTTTGCAACTTTCGCCCAAATGGGAAAGCTAAACATCACCACAAAACAACATGCAGCAATATAAGCGCCAACGTGTTGTGGGGAGTTTATTTCGAAAACTTTACTAAAAAACTGCGGATAAAAAGGTAATAACAAGGTATCGCTAATATCTGCCACGAGTATCAGTAAAATCAAACAGAGTCGAATACTCATATCTTAGCGTATTCCTGTTGCTCAATGCTTGGTGCTGAAAATTGCTGAAAGGCAATTTTGTTTTCAATTGGATAATGCTCTATACCCGTTATCTCTTTGATAAGCCAAGCGTTACGATAACAAGCCATACCTAAATCAGGGGTAACAAAACCATGGGTATGCAATTCCGCATTTTGTACAAAAATTTCACTGGCTTGCTTATCAATACTGTAATTACGATTAATGTCAAAACGCCCCTGTTTATCCCATTTAATACGACTAACAATGCCGCTTAAATAATTGGGCAACTGGTACTGAAATCCCGTAGCTAAAACTAAGCGACTGGTTTGTAGGCTGAAATTTTCCTCAACCTCGTGCTGGTAAAGTTGCAGTTCAATACTATCGCTTTCGTGGTTTAAACTCGCTTGTGTTAATTCCGTATTCGTATGTAAACCAACATTGACCTCACTATCTAAACGTTTCGTATAGAGCAAGTCGTAAATGTCGTTAATTAAGCTTGAGTTAATGCCTTTATAAAGATGCTTTTGCTGACTGATTAAACTATGGCGCTTACTCTCGGGTAAATTATAAAAATAGTCGACATATTCTGGAGAGGTCATTTCTAATGTTAGCTTGCTGTATTCAAGTGGAAAGAATCGTGGTGAACGCGTTAACCAATTAAGTTGATAACCATGAACGTCTATTTCTTGCAATAAATCATAGAAAATCTCTGCGGCACTTTGACCACTCCCCACGACAGTGATTGATTGTTGGTCAAGTAAACTCGCTTTCTTTGCTAAGTATTGGCTAGAGTGAAAACTCTGCTGTTTTACCGACTCGCAACGTTCTGGAATATAAGGGCTGGGGCCACTACCAAGCACTATTTTTTTCGCTGTGCAAATAATGCTTTCGCCATTCGTCGTATCAACAAATTCAACTTCATATAAGGACGTGCTCTCATTGAAATTAATATGTTTAACCTCGCTATTAAAGCGAATATTTGTTAATTGCTGACATGCCCATTGGCAATATTGATTATATTCTTTACGCATTAAAAAAAAGCTTTCTCGAATATAGAACGAATAAATACGACCTTGTTTCTTAATGTAATTTAAGAAACTTAACGGGTGTGTTGGATCTGCTAACGTAACAAGATCGGCTAAAAATGGTGTTTGCAAAGTAGCACTTTCTAACATCATGCCTGGGTGCCAATCAAATTTAGTATTTTTCTCTAAAAACAATCCGTTTAAGTCTGCAATCGGGTCACTTAAACAGGCTAAACCTAAGTTAAACGGCCCTAGGCCTATTGCAATAAAATCAAAAGGTTTATTAGACATGATCAAGTTCCTTGTTATTGTTTGTATTATTTAAATTATTCTCCTGTGAAGACGGAATACCTTCGAAGAAACACTGACCAAAAAACTTTATTTGCCCTAAAATCTCGCGAATATGCTCTAACTTTGTCGCTGGATTAAGCAGAGTAAATTTTAGGTAACGTTTATCGTTAAAGGTTGTCGCGGCAACTACTGCTTCTCCTCGTTTAAATATTTCTTTACGGATATATAGATTCGCTTGATTAACAATGTCATCACTCATCGGTGTAATTGGCACATAGCGAAAAACTATTGCACTTAACTCAGGTGCGTGTAAAACCTCAATGTGTGGTTCTTGATTAAGTAATACATAAGTTTGTTTAGCTAAAGCCATGACTTGCTCAAATACCTGCCCCACCTTGTCGGCTCCCATAGTACGTAGGGTTAACCACAATTTAAGTGCATCAAATCTGCGCGTAGTTTGAATGCTTTTATCGACTAAATTCGGTTGACCATCATTTTTTTGTGATAGCGGGTTTAAGTATTCCGCATGATGGGTAATGTGAGAAAAGTGCTGTTTATCTTTTAAGAAGAAGGCGCTGCTACTTACCGGTTGTAAGAAAGACTTATGGTAATCAATCGTTACCGAGTCTGCATGCTCTATGCCGTTTAATAAATGCCGATGATGTTGAGTAGCGAGTAATCCTCCACCATAAGCAGCATCAACATGTAACCAAATATCGTTTTTCTGGCAAATGTCAGCCAGTGCTTGTACGGGATCAATACTGCCAAAATCGGTTGTTCCCGCAGTGGCTACAATAGCTATTGGCTGTAAATCACTTTGATAACACTCATTTAATATGATCCTTAACGCCGTGGTATCCATTTTAAAATTTTTGTCACAAGGTACTGAAATAACAGAGTCATACCCTAGCCCTAGAATAGCTGCCGACTTTTGCACGCTAAAATGACTTAGAGCAGAGGTAATAATACGGAATTTATGAGCATCGGCAGGTAAACCTTGATCGCGAATTAAACGGCTAGGTTGCGTTTTTTTCACATGATTATCGCGCGCCATTAACAGTGCCATCAAGTTTGACTGACTACCTCCACTGGTAAAAATACCGTCGGCTTGGTGGTTATAACCAATGCGTTTAATGGTCCAGTCAATCAATTTTTGTTCAATTAAGGTGCCACCAGCACTTTGATCCCAAGTATCTAGAGATGAATTAATCGCCGACAATATCTGTTCTGCCACAACCGCGGGATATGCCACCGGACAATTTAAATGTGCAACATAACGAGGGTGATGAAAGTATATCGCATGATCTAAATACAAGGATTCAACTTCATTTAATGCTTCATCTATAGAGTCAAGAGGTTGATCTAAATTGATATCTTCAAATTGTTCTGAGAGTTCTTGTGGTTGAATACCGGAAAAAGGCTTATCTGCTTGGCGCAATTTTTTGTGTACTAACGACAAACTGCGCATGGCGCTTACTTCATAATTAATTAAGTTTTTTTCATTAAAAATGTAATCTTCCGTTTTAGCTAGAGTTCCACTTTTAACCGCTTGCCAATTCAATGTTTGTTTTTCAGTTAAGTTTTCCATTACACACTCCATGATGTTAATTATCCTCAAATAACTTGATTACGATACATTTAGTAATGTAGAAATGTTGAGGCCATAATTGCTAATTTAGTTGTTATAGAAATAACAACGCGCAAATGATAATGCAAATCATTCTCACTTACAACACTGCAAAAACATAAAATTTACAAATAAATAACATTTAGATTTAACTATTGCCTGAAGAATGATTCGCTAAACATTGATGAACGATTTATCGTAGTTAGGTTCTAAGCTGCGATAACATGGTTAAAAATGTATTGGAAAAACTGAGTTAAATTTCAAATAAGTAAATTAATCTGATTGCCTACATGCCATAAGTATTTGAAATACTGAAGGAATAAATAGCATCTTTTAGAACTGTGTATTGAGCATATAATATAGACAGGATTATGGCGCTTGCTAACTTTACTGATTAACTTTAAATGATTTAGTTGTGGTGAAAAGTTTGGTCAACAGCAGTCTTAGGAATTCTCGACCTATTACTGATATTGCTATGGAACGACAATCATTGAATTTTGATCATCGCCCGGTAGCAGAAGAGATATACTTATATTAACTCGGTATTTTATAAGCTCTTAGTTTCATTGCAATCTTATTATGAGAGACCTTAAGGCGCTCAGCTAATTTCCTTGTACTCGGATATGAGGGGTATAGCTCCAATAGTAATGCCTTTTCAAAACTTTCTTGCGCGCTTGACCAATCTCTGAAGCTCTCATATTGTACAATATCTATCTCATCATTTTTATCAATCGCTTGAACTGATAAAATATCTTCAACGTCATTACGCTGGATAACCCGTTTAGTATTCAATGCAACTAGTCTAAAAATTGAATTCTCTAATTGGCGAATATTACCTGGCCATTGATATGTTTGTAATAATGATAATGCTGAGGGCGTCAATATAGGCGCTTCTTGCTCAACTTGGCAAGCGGCATTCTTAACAAAATGTTCAACTAATAATGGAATATCTTCAACACGTTGATTTAGAGCAGGTAAAGCAAGGCTCAATACATTTAAGCGATAATATAAATCTTCTCGAAATAACTTTTTTTGAATTAATTCAGAAAAACTTTGATGTGAAGCACTGATTATCTTTATATTGGCGGTTAATTCTTTAACCCCCCCTAATCGTCGAAAACTATAATCTTGTAAGAACCTAAGCAATTTAGCCTGTAAATATACCGACATCTCTGCAACTTCATCTAAAAAGACAGTACCACCATTAGCCAGTTCGAATAAACCAGGCTTCCCCCCTCTAGCGGCGCCAGTGAAAGCCCCTGATTCGTAACCAAACAATTCGCTTTCAAGTAATTGTTCAGGTAAGGAGGCACAGTTTATCGTCAAAAAAGGGGCTTCTTTCCGAGTACTTTCTTGGTGTAGTGCACGGGCAATAAGTTCCTTGCCAGTTCCTGTATCTCCGGTAATAAGCACAGGTAAATCAAGCTCGGCAAATCTCAATGTTTGGGCCATAACAGATTGTAACTTCTCTGATTTACCGACAATATTATCTAAAATACCATCAGTAGATGACTGCATTAAGGCGATTTGTCTTCCGAGCTTATCAATTGACCGCAGACTAATTACCGCCCCTGAAATTCTATTTTGGGAATAAACGGGTAAAATATCTGCAATAAATGGCCTATCGTAAAAAGTGATAGAAAGACTGTGTTCTTTAGGTTTTAGCAAAGCATCCAAAGTACAGTCTATAAAAGCAACGATAGACTTGCCAACCAAGCTATTTTCAACAGGTGACACCAACTCTTTTATCGCTTGGTTAATAACAAGCACTACGCCCTTTTCGTCGATGTCGATTATAGGGTCAGGTATTCTTGCTAATAGAGTATGAAGGTGGTTCTCTCTCTTTTCTGAGGGCATAAAGTCAATTTCACGACAATTTATAATGCCATTAGTATCTTTTAGTTCTTCTTTAATTTTTTGGAAATCTACATTCGGACTATCAATGGAGACATAGGTAAAACATGTCTCAACTTCAATTGCCTTTAAGTTCCAAGCATTAAAAGAGAATATCGACAAAATCTCTTGACTGATACCCAATCTATCAGATGATTCAATTTCAACCTTCATTAATCTGTACCAATATTGTTACACTGTAATAATTAATGTACAACAAATAACGTTATTAAAACAGCGTTAATACGCATTTTTACTATCAAAATAATTATTTTATTAAATCACTGTAATATAAAAATTACAGGGATAAATATTAACAAAGATAATATTCGCTAAGTAATTGATTATAAACACAAAGAAAGTACTGGCTTTATTATTGCTATAAAATCAATAACCTTATCATTATGAAGGGTTGTCGGTGTAACAAACAAAAAACAAAAACTACATCGATGATTTACTTCATTCCAGCTTAATATAGTGCAGAGAAATAATGAAACATAGCAAACACGTTGAAACCCAAGCAATACATTCTGGTCGAATTAATGACGAGCAATTTGGTTCTTTAGCAACTCCCCTTTATCAAACGTCTACATTTATTTTTGATAATGCAAAACAAGGTGCAGATCGTTTTGCAGGTGAAGCTGAAGGTTATATCTATGGCAGATTAGGAAACCCTACAGTAAGACAATTAGAGATGCGTGTTGCAGCTATGGAAGAAATGGATGATGCAGCAGCAACCGCAACAGGAATGGCCGCTGTTTCTGGCGCATTGTTAGCTAACTTACAATGTGGTGATCATATTATTTCGTCGAGCGCCTTATACGGTTGCTCATATGCGTTAATCAGCCATATGCTTACAAAGTTCGGAATCGAAGTTTCATTCGTTGATATGAGTATCCCTGAAAATATCGAAAAAGAGATAAAACCTAACACCAAGGTTTTATTTCTAGAAACTCCTATCAACCCCAATTTAGTCGTTTTAGATTTAGAACGAATTTTAGCGATATCAAAGCATCATAAAATTTTATCAATTGTTGACAATACTTTTCTTACCCCTGTGTTACAACAGCCAGGAAAGTTTGGGGCAGATATAGTTGTTCATAGTGCTACTAAGTACCTGAATGGCCATGGCGATGTTGTTGCAGGTATTATATGTAGCAATGCTGAAATGATCAGTCATATAAAATTAACCGCACTTAAAGATATTGGTGCAACCATGAGTCCTCATGATGCTTGGCTAATAATGAGAGGTTTGAAGACGCTACCGTTAAGAATGGAACGTCACTGCTCTAATGCCCAATCCATTGCCGAATTTTTAGAAAAACATCCAATGATAGCTAAGGTATATTACCCGGGCTTAAAGTCTCATGATGGCTACAAGTTTATTGGCACACAAATGAAAGCTGCAGGTGGAGTTATCGCTTTCGAATTAAATGCAGACTTAAAAGGCGGTGAGGAGTTCATTAACCGTATGAATTTGTTTTCTATAGCGGTCAGCTTAGGTGATGCCGAGTCACTAATTCAACACCCTGCTTCAATGACACATTCGCCATATACTCCTGAAGAAAGAACAGCTGCAGGTATTAGCGATAGTTTAATACGTATATCTGTAGGTTTAGAGCATATAAGCGATTTAGTTGAAGATCTTAAGCAGTCGTTAGATAAAATTGAAAATCGCCAAGATAAAGTTGCTTAACTCGGCGTTACAATAAGTTATTCCTGTGTTGTGATAACCGACAACGCAGGAAGTACCTTTTCTTTTAACCCTTCTAATTCTTCTGTTGAATATGATTTCATTGGGACCTCCCCCCAGACTGGTTTAGGCCAAGCTATATCATCTGAAAACCGGACAACATGATGAACATGTAGTTGAGGACAAATATTACCAAGCGCGGCAACATTCATTTTTGTGCCATTAAATAATTGCATCAATACTTCACTAAGCAAACTTGACTCATTTAGAAACTGTTGCTGTTGCTCCCAATCAAGCTGATAAATATCTTGTATATCTTCAACCCTAGGGACTAAAACAAACCAAGGGTAGTTACTATCGTTCATTAACAATAGTGTTGATAATGGCAATTCTAGTAATTCAATTGCGTCACGTTGTAATAGTTCATGGAGCTGAAAAGTATTAGACATTTATATTTCTCTCTTAGCGTTTGTTTCTTCGACCACGACCGCGCGCTTCTTTCTTAGCTTCTCGAGCGGCAACTTTTTTAGCTTCTTTATCCGCGAAATAAACGGTTTCTTTCTCTATCATTTCGGGCGTTTCAAAAGTAATACCACCAAGGGTCTTGTCGCGTATTTCATGTATTAATATCGCAGAAGCCTTATGAAAGTCAATATGTCCTCCAGAGCGGATACATCCACGACGACGGCCTATTTCTTCAAGTAACTCAATTTCTGTTTCTGGTGTCTTTTCATATTTATAGCGCTGCTGCAAACGTTCAGGATACTCAGCAAGTAAAAACTCACCAGCAAAACAAGCAATGTCATCGTGATCAAACGCAGTATCTTTAACAGCACTGGTAATCGCTAATCGGTAACCACTGTTGTCGTTGATAATTT
>Ga0209396_1002643_pt1 | contig 18607 bp, 17 predicted proteins | sample GOMGulsemesocosm_6_FD_184638 | JGI IMG/M metagenome (GOLD analysis project Ga0209396, IMG submission 184638) | Methane-oxidizing microbial communities from mesocosms in the Gulf of Mexico - GOM8C Gulf of Mexico (SPAdes) (version 2) | ecosystem: Environmental > Aquatic > Marine > Cold seeps...
AATAAAGTTTATAAATATTAACAAATTAAGCACAAAATTCTGTTTTTTCTGACATCGGTGTAAACATGACAACTAGATATATTTTTGTAACTGGCGGTGTAGTATCGTCTCTTGGTAAAGGCATTGCCGCGGCCTCTTTAGCGGCAATTCTTGAAGCGCGTGGTTTAAAAGTTACCATGCTAAAACTTGATCCGTATATTAACGTTGATCCAGGTACCATGAGCCCAATACAACATGGCGAAGTTTTTGTTACCGAAGATGGCGCAGAAACTGACCTTGATTTAGGCCATTATGAGCGTTTTATTCGCACCAAAATGACTAAACGTAATAACTTTACCTCAGGTCGAATTTACCAAGATGTTTTAGCGCGCGAGCGTAAAGGTGAATTCTTAGGCGCAACCATTCAGGTTATACCTCATATTACTAACGATATTAAACGTCGTGTTATTGAAGGTGCTGAAGGCTACGATATCGCGATGGTAGAAATTGGTGGTACTGTTGGTGATATGGAATCACAACCTTTCTTGGAAGCTATTCGTCAATTGGCATTAGAGGTAGGGCGTGATCGTGCTATGTTTATGCACTTGACCTTAGTACCATATTTAGCTGCCGCGGGTGAAATAAAAACTAAACCGACACAACATTCAGTGAAAGATTTACGCTCTATTGGTATTTTTCCTGACATTTTAGTATGTCGTTCAGACAGAGCTATCCCTAATTCAGAACGCGCTAAAATTTCTCTATTCACTAACGTTGAAGAGAAAGCGGTTGTATCAATGCGTGATGTAGATAGCATCTATAAGATCCCTGCATTATTAAAAGCACAAGGCACAGATGAAATAGTTGTTAAGCGCTTTGGTTTAGATGTACCAGAAGCCGACCTAACTGAATGGGAAGAAGTGCTTTACCATGAAGCGAACCCTATCGGTGAAGTAACTGTCGGTATGGTAGGTAAATATATTGAATTACCGGATGCCTACAAGTCAGTAAACGAAGCTTTAAAACACGCAGGCCTTAAAAATCAAGTGACAGTAAATATTAAATATATTGACTCACAAGATGTCGAAGTCAAAGGCGTTGAAATTTTAGCTGACCTAGATGCTATTTTAGTACCAGGTGGTTTCGGTGAGCGTGGTGTTGAAGGAAAAATTTTAACGGCTCAATATGCGCGTGAAAATAAAGTTCCTTATTTAGGTATCTGTCTAGGTATGCAAGTAGCCTTAATAGAGTTTGCTCGTAATGTTGCTGGTTTAACTGATGCTCACAGTACTGAGTTTAACGCGGAAACACCACACCCAGTGGTAGGTTTAATCAGCGAGTGGTTAGATGAAGAAGGTCAAGTTGAATACCGAAATGAGCAATCAGATTTAGGCGGCACTATGCGTTTAGGTTCACAATTGTGCCACTTGGTGAAAGGTACCAAGGCTTGCGACGTATATGGTAGTGAAACAATCAATGAGAGACATCGTCATCGTTTTGAGGTAAATAATAACTACCGAGAACAATTGAGCAAAGCTGGTTTAATTTTCTCGGGCTTATCGTCAGATAAGAGTTTAGTCGAGGTGATTGAAATAGCTGATCACCCTTGGTTTGTTGCAGGTCAATTCCATCCAGAGTTTAATTCTACTCCACGTGATGGTCACCCGCTATTTGAAAGCTTTATTGCCGCCAGTTTTGAGCTGCAGAAAAGCTAAGAAAAACCACTAACTAAAACCGTAGCTATTGCTGCGGTTTTTGCTTTAAGTTTAGCAAGAAACTTAGGTTGCCAGTAAATGTACCGTAAGCAACCATAACAAAATTTAATTTAACTTTATTGCTCGACACTTTGTTTGAGCGTCATAAAAATTAGTAGGAATAATAATGTCAAATATTAGTAAGATAATTGCTCGTGAAATTATGGACTCTCGTGGTAACCCAACGGTTGAAGCCGATGTATATCTAGAGTCAGGTGCCTTTGGCCGCGCAGCTGCTCCTTCTGGTGCATCTACAGGCTCACGTGAAGCATTAGAATTACGTGATGGCGATAAAGCACGTTACTTAGGTAAAGGCGTATTAAAAGCTGTTGCAGCAATAAACGTTAACATTCAAGCTGCTCTTATCGGTCATAGTGCATTAGACCAAGCTAATATTGATCAAATCATGATCGATTTAGATGGCACAGAAAACAAAGAACAATTTGGCGCTAACGCTATTCTTGCTGTATCTTTAGCGAATGCTAAAGCAGCTGCAAATGAAAAGAAAGTTCAATTATTTGAGCACATTGCAGACTTAAACGGTACTCCAGGTGTTTACTCTTTGCCATTACCTATGATGAACATCATCAATGGTGGTGAACATGCAGACAACAACGTTGATATCCAAGAATTTATGGTGCAACCGGTTGGCGCTAAAAGCTTCCGTGAAGCATTACGTATGGGCGCTGAAATCTTCCACGCACTTAAAAAAGTATTATCTTCAAAAGGTATGAGTACTTCTGTTGGTGATGAAGGTGGTTTTGCGCCTAACTTAGCATCAAATGCTGAAGCACTAGCGGTAATTAAAGTAGCTGTTGAAGCTGCAGGTTACGAATTAGGTACTGATGTTACCTTAGCAATGGATTGTGCTGCTTCTGAATTTTACGACGCAGACAAAGGTATTTATGACCTTACTGGCGAAGGTAAGCAATTTACGGCTAACGAGTTTTCTGACTTCTTAGGTGAGCTTTGTAAAGAATACCCAATTGTTTCAATTGAAGATGGCTTAGACGAGTCAGATTGGGATGGTTTCAAATATCAAACTGATTTATTAGGTGATAAAGTTCAAATCGTTGGTGATGATTTATTCGTTACCAACACTAAGATTTTAGCGCGCGGTATTGAAAACGGTATTGGTAACTCTATCTTAATCAAATTTAATCAAATTGGTACATTAACTGAAACGTTAGCGGCTATCAAAATGGCTAAAGATGCTGGTTTTACAGCTGTTATCTCTCATCGCAGTGGTGAAACTGAAGATGCAACTATTGCTGATTTAGCGGTAGGTACTGCTGCAGGTCAAATCAAGACCGGTTCTTTATGTCGCTCTGACCGTGTTTCTAAATACAACCAACTTTTACGTATTGAAGAGTTCTTAGGTGATAAAGCTATATTCAACGGTCTCTCTGAAGTTAAAGGCCAATAATAATTAATACCTTTGCTTCTAGGTAAAATAACTTCGTTGCATGTACTCACTGACTAACGTCAGCTCTGTGCAAGCGCCTTGTTCTTTTACCAATAAGCTTACGTATTAAATATTATTCTGTTGATTATTGTTTAGACCCTAATCAACAAATATTGAAAACGCAGCTCATGCTGCGTTTTTTTATGCTTAATAATTGATGGTGGAGAGGTTAATCTTGAGGGAAGCTATCGATAATTTCAGTAATTAATTTAGCGGTTTGTTCAGGACTCTCTAGTGGGAACATATGACCACCAGGCGTTGTTTGTAATTTGATATGTTTATTGAGTTTGATAAAACGGCGAAAGATATGATGAGGGAAAACATCAGTATTTTCACCGTAAATTAACGTTGCAGGTATAGTTAATTTATTTTTATAACTGGATAAGTTTGAAGGAATATTTCTAAAAATACTTGCTTCCACTTGGGCATCAAATACAAGCTCTAATTGATTATTACGTTCACAAATTCCGTAGGTAATATAATCACCTAAACAGCGACTATCAAAAGGTTTAAAGAGCTTTCTTTTAGAAAAGCTGGAACATATATCCGAGCCCAATGGCCATTGGCTACGACGATTTTTAGCTCGTCCTGCGGGACTGAATTTATCTATCCATTTTGTTTTCTTCAATAACCTAGCAGCGAGGGCGCCAGCTCCGCTTAATACTGGAGGGTCGAGCATAATTAGCCCTTTGAATAAATCAGGTCTTTGGCAACAGGCAATAAAAGAGATGACACCGCCAAATGAATGGCCTAGGCAAATAACTTTATTTCCATCTACTTGTTGCCCTTCAACATAAATAATCAGCTCTTCGACTTGCGCTTGCCAATTATGGTTAATGGGTTTCTTCGGATCATGTCCATATTTATCTAATGCGATCACTTGTGTATTATCTGGCAAGTAATTAAATAATGTTTGATAACTACCTGTGGGGAAGCCATTTGCGTGGGCAAAATTTATGACGTATTTTGACATTGAATTAGTTTATAAATAAAGGTGAACACAAAATTTAAACGGCCGTTTGAATTTTGTCAACTAGTTACTTCTGTTAACGGATAAAATACAGGCATAAAAAAACCCAGCGAGCTGGGTTTTATGCGTACCTGAGTTTATTATTAACTATTTTGTCAGGCTAGAACTCTTCTAACATATGTTCTAAAGAGTCTTCGTACATGCGTAGATCTTTTTCTAACTGAAACTTATCCCGCATAGATTCTATTTCACGCCATTTCATTTTAGTTTTTGATGTTGCGCGCTTTTTTGCTACTTGATTTGTTGACTTGAAAACTTGGTTTATCTTATCCATTAAGTGCCCCTTATTTTTACCATCACATCGAAAAACAAATGCCTCATCTATGTTAAGCCGTTAAGCCTAGTATCATTTTTAACACAGTTTTCTAGTCATTAAAATGAAAAAGCGCATATTTTTTATAAAATATGCGCTTTAAATAAACGTTTTTTGTACGAAAAAGAAAATATCTTCTAAAGCATAGCGGCTAATTGCTTCTCAAGTTTGACCTGATCAATAGCAAAATTACGTATACCTTCAGCAAGTTTTTCTGTTGCCATAGCATCTTCATTCATCAACCAGCGAAATTGAGCTTGGCTTAAAGCAACTTCTTGCGCTGCGCTAGCATCACTAGGAGTCAATTTTCGTATTATAGTATCAGTGCTACTCGCTAATTCATCCATTAATGGCGGACTAATAGTTAAACGGTCACAGCCAGCTAACTCGAGGATCTCACCAATATTTCTAAAGCTAGCACCCATTACAACAGTGTTAAACCCTTGCTGCTTGTAATAGTTATAAATACTCGTTACTGAAACAACACCAGGATCTTCATCACTTGCATAGTCATTTCGACCAGTACCTTTTTTGTACCAATCAAGAATACGGCCAACAAAAGGAGATATTAAGTAAGCACCTGCCTCGGCACAGGCACGGGCTTGTGCGAAACTAAATAATAGCGTTAAGTTACAGTTAATACCTTCTTGCTCAAGTTGCTCTGCAGCTTTAATGCCTTCCCAAGTAGAAGCAAGCTTAATCAAAATTCTATCGTTGCTTATGCCTGCTTCGTGGTACATGGCAATAAGCTTATGTGCTTTGCTAATTGAGGCGGCTGTATCAAAAGATAAGCGGGCATCGACTTCAGTAGAAATACGGCCAGGGACTATTTTTAAAATTTCTAGTCCGATTAATACCGATAGTTTATCCGCAGCATCAACGACTTGTTGCTCAGCATTGTCAGATTGTGTTTTAGCCCAGGTAACAGAGTCTTTTACTAGTCCTTGATAGCTTTCTAAAGAAGCGGCTTTTAATAAAAGTGATGGGTTGGTTGTTGCATCTTGAGGCTGAAATTTTGCTATCGCCTCAATGTCACCTGTGTCAGCCACAACGGTGGTCATTTGTTTTAATTGTGCAAGCTGTGAAGAAGAGTTTGTCATGGCGGTACCTTATTATTACTCTGGAAAATTGATTATTGAGTCTTTCTAAATTCGATAATGAATGTAGCTGGTGAAATATTACAACATAAAAATAAAAAAGCACTATTTATTGCGTCATATTTAACATTTTATTGTTTTTTTGTTTGTAAGTTACGCCAAACATGAAAAGTAGAGTACATGGCATACATGATTAAACCCTATTAAACTGCTCAAACCTTATGATATATTACGGGTTATTAAGTACTCACTAAAATCGGTTAAGACATATGTTACTTGTTGTTTCACCAGCGAAAAAATTAGACTTTGAATCCCCTTTGGCTACAGATAAGTTTAGTCAACCCAACTTACTTGAACAAAGCAAATTATTAATAGAGGACTGTATTAAGCTTTCACCAAGTGAAATCGCAAGTTTGATGAAACTGAGCGACAAATTAGCAGGGTTAAATGCCGCACGTTTTGGGGAATGGTCAACACCTTTCACCCAGGATAACGCAAGACAAGCTATATTAAGTTTTAATGGCGATGTTTACACTGGGCTTGATGCTCAGTCCTTTAGTGATGAAGACTTTGATTTTGCTCAGAAAAACTTTAGGATTCTGTCCGGTTTATATGGTTTGTTAAAGCCACTTGATTTAATGCAAGCCTACCGTTTAGAAATGGGCTGTAAGCTTGGTAATAGTCGCGGCGATAACTTATACCAATTTTGGGGCGAGATAATCACTAATGAGCTTAACAAGGCGTTAAATGAGAACAATGATGATGTCCTTATAAACCTAGCCTCAACTGAATATTTTAAATCAGTAAAGAAAAAGTCATTAAACGGCACCATTATCACACCAACGTTTAAAGATTGGAAAAATGGTCAGTATAAAATCATCAGTTTTTTTGCTAAAAAAGCGCGCGGACTTATGGCGCGTTACATTATTCAAAATAAATTAACGTCTGTAGAGCAAATTAAATCATTTGATTTGGCGGGTTATCAATATAACCAAGCTATGTCAAAAGACAATGATTGGGTTTTTACCCGTAAAGAAAATTAAGCGGCTTAGTTCATTTTTTTGATATTAACATCAAAAGTATTCAAACATATTAACAGGAGGTGACATGTTAACTTTACTTGCAAAGCTATTTCATGCCTTAAATAGTGATAGTTCAATTAGACAAATAGCGTTAGCCATAGCGTTAGGTTTTATCGTTGGTTTATCGCCCATTTTAACGTTACACAATATTATTCTACTTTTTTTTGTATTAATAATTCGAGTTCATTTAGGTAGCTTTATTCTTTCGGTTGGTTTCTTCTCCGGTTTGAGCTACTTATTATCTCCCGTTATTGTTCAGGTAGGTGAGTCTATACTTACCCAGCCCGGCTTGACTGATTTTTTCACAGCATTATATCAATTTAGTTTGTTTAAATTAGCACACTGGCATCATACCTATATATTGGGTGCCTTTGTTTTAGGCACCGCTTTATGTGCACCAATATATTTTGTCAGTAAATTTATCATTGAGAAATATCGAGTACATATCATGACATTCTTTGAAAAATTTAGAATTGTTAAAGCATTAAAAGCGTCTAAGTTTTATGGCTTATATACTAGTTTTTCAGGTGAATCTAGCCTAACTAAAGGAGGTCTATAATGGCTCGTTTAATTCGTTGGCAAGGTATGGTTGCCTTTATTGTTTTAAGTGCTTTAGTTGCCGGCACATTATACCTTTTTGCAGAAAGCTTAGTGAAAACTGCAATTGTAAGTTCTGCTGAAAGCGCTTTTGGCGCTGAAGTGAATGTTGGGGAAGTAAAACTAGCATACTCGCCTTTACAAATAAGTGTTCTAGATCTACAAGTAACCGATAAAGAAACACCTACCCAGAACTTATTCAGTTTTGAGCGCGCTACGGCAGGTGTTGATATTTGGCAATACTTATTTGGCAAAATTATTATTGAAGAGCTTGAAGTAAGTCAACTTGCCTTTTCAAGTGTTAGATCTAAAGCTGGTCAAGTTTATCTTAATAATGCATCAAACAGTGACGCAAAAGAAAGCTTATCTGACAAAGCAAAAGCAATGTTGCCAGAAGTAGATATGCAGTTGCCTGATGTTAAAACCCTACTTAATGATAGTAATTTGCTTACGGTTAAAGCGGCGACTCAATTACAAGATAGCTATGAGGTTGAACAAACTAAGCTTAAAGCGCTGAAAACACAGTTACCTAATAAAGCGAAGCTTAAATCTTATCAAGATAAAGTCAAAGCGCTAGGTAAGATGAAAGTGAACTCTTTAGCTGACATAGAAAAGATAAAAACTGAGTTTGATAAAATTAAAGCTGAATTTAAGACAGATCAAGCGCTGGTTACAAAAGCTAAACAGCAAGTATTAGACAGTAAAAATTTATTATCAAAACAAGTTTCACAACTTAAAGATGCCCCGAATAAAGATTGGCAACAAATAGAAAAAACCTACCAATTAGAAAGTCTTGATTCAGAAGATTTCGCTCACATTCTTTTTGGCGAGCAAGCTCGGCAGTATGTAGAAAAAGCGCAATGGGTATATGACAATATTTCTCCTTTAATGGCTAATATGAAAGATGATGGTACCGTCAGTGAAGTGAAGTCTCATGCTAAGGGACGTTTTATTTATTTCAAAGAAGAGACCCCGTTACCATCAATATTAATCAAAAAGGCATTATTCTCAGTTCAACTTGAACAAGGGGAAGTCACGATAAAAGGCAGTGAGTTAACACACCAACACTGGTTTAGGGGCCAAGATAGCCTTATTAATGTTAGTTCAATAGATAATGGTGAGCTTAAGCTTAATAGTCAATTTAACTTAACACCGTCAGGCGATTTTAATGCTGATGGTAAATGGCTTGTTAAAGATAGACAGTTATCAAATGCTCAATTAACTAATAGCAAGGCGTTAACCTTATCACTTAGTTCGGCTAAACTTGATGGTACAGGTAGCTTTAATTTTGTTAATAGTGAAATTATCGCGGCTAATCATTTATCACTCAAGCAAGCGAGTTACGATGGTCAGGCTAAATCTAAAATCACTAAGTTATTGCTTGATACTATTAAATCGTTAGACAGTTTGACAGTAGATGTTGGCGTAAATGGTGAGCTTAATAAACCAAGCTTTACTATTGCTTCGTCTTTAAATGACGCACTGACAGGTGCTTTTAAGCAACAGGTTGCCGGTAAGTTAGGGGACTTTAAGCAAAAAATAAATAAAGGTCTAAATGACAAGTTAGTCAATGCCCTGAAGTTAGGTGATAGTCAAACAACAGAGTTGCTTGATCTTGAAGCTTTATTAACAGATACCGATAAAGCGCTGGCAGATTTAAAGAATTCCGATATTGTTAAACAACAACAGAAAAAACTGGAAGATAAAGTAAAAAATAAAGCCAAAGATAAGTTAAAAGATAAATTGGGCGATTTATTTGGTTAAGACGATAATCTAAAGCAGTTAACCAGTAATTACACCCAAACGCACTATTAATGCTTGAGTAAATTTCAAGTATAAAAAAGACCGAGTTGCTCAAAGCAAATCGGTCTTTTTTCATAATATTGTTATTATTTTACCAGTAACTACGCATAGCTACAGTGAAACTCCAGCCATCATACGCACCACCATCATTGGCGTTATCATCCATTTTTGCGTATTGTAAGCCTGCTTGAAGCTTTAATTTATGGTCGTTTACGAACCAGTTAACTCCAGCATAAACTTCTTGGTACTTATCACCACGCTCGCCATCAACGCTACTTTCACCAAACTCATCAACTACTTTGCTGTCATAACGGCCTAAACGAACACCATTATCTTCAGAACTACTTAAGTAGGTATAACGAGCAACCCACTGAATTTTTTCACTTTGTTGGTACGTTGGCATAACAACAAAACCAAAAACATCACTTTGCCCTAAATCACCTTTACCCCAGGATATATCACTCTGTAAACCCCAGTCATTTTGTTTAAACTTACTAGAGGTACTGATTACTTGTGAGAAGTTGCGGGTATTACCATCTTCGTGAGTATCGTTATAAACATAATCGAAACTTATTTCACCTTTGTCCCAAAGGTTATTTTTAGCTAATTTCTTAGCGGTTGAAAACATGGCGAAGTAACTGGCATCGCTAATCGATATTTCATCTGAGCCATCGCTAGAAAATATACCTGTTTTATATGACCAATCATCAGCTAACTTACTTTTTACACTTACACCGGTAAAGTACTCAGAGGTAAACCATAAATTATTGGTTAGGTTATTTCGTTGTGGTGTTAGTAACTTCTTAGATGAGGTTTTACCATCCAAAGTAAAGCCAGTAGATTGTTTTAAGAACTTAAGTTCAGTGTTTTTATCTAGTGACCAAGCAACATTGGCATCGGTTAAACGATTATAAGCATCATCTAACGAATTGTTTAAGTTAATGTCAGCTTCAAGTGCGTAGGTAAGTTCACCTGTTTTACCCTTAAATCCGAAGCGAAAACGACGCCATGAAGTGTCGTTATATTCACCTTGTTCACTATCAACCCAAGCAGAGTCAAGTTGTAATCGGCCTGATAACTTAAAGTAGTCACCTTGCTCATTGTTATATAAATTAGCAAAGTCCCAAGCATCATCAATACTATTTCCAGTGTTTTTACTTACTTGAGAGTCTTGTGTTTTTTTGCTTTCACTTACATCACTGTTTTGTGCATGAGCCAATGAAGTACTAAGTGAAGTTGCCACAGCAAGTGCAATAATTAATTTTGCAGGTAAAGGGGCACGTGCTGATGTTTTATTAGTTAAAGTTTGATTTTTCATATTAATTACTATCATAAAGTTGAAGACCCAATTTTAGGACTCTACTCAATGTTTGAGCAAAGTCGTAATAAATGTCGGACTGATAAACTTCATCCATAAAGTGAATGCGGCGCTATTACAACATTGCTTTATGACAGTAATATTACACACAGAGGGTTTAGTGTAATAAAAGTGTCACAGTTATGTAACACTCGATAAGCACAAAATTTAACTAGGTTATTTTGCTGCTTTTGCTCGTTTAGCTTTTTTCTTCACTTGTTTTTTTGCTTTCGCTTTTTTCTGAGCGGTAGAAAGTTTAATTTTTGCCTTTTTATTTACGACACGAGATTCTTTATTTTGAGGTCGTAAATCTTGAATAAAGCGGCGTGACAGGCGTTCTTTTGTGTAACGCTCAATTTTTCCAATAACACCCATATCGTGGGCTTCGACCAGAGATATAGCTGTACCTTTGTTTCCTGCTCGGCCTGTGCGTCCAATACGATGGATGTAAATATCAACTTTACGTGGCATATCAAAATTAATGACATGAGTGATGTCGTCAATATCTAAACCACGGGCTGCAACATCAGTTGCCACTAATACTTTAACCTGGCCACTCTTAAAGCGCGTTATAGCTTTATTACGCTTGTCTTGTGGCATTTTACCTTCTAGCCAAACACAAGGTAGTTCCTCGGCATACAATTTCCCTGAAAGGTATTGCACAGTTTCACGTTTATTCGCAAATACTACGGTGCGCTCAACGCCTTCTTGTTTAAGGGTATTAACCAACATTTTTAGTTTATGGTCAGCATTATCAGCTAAATGAAGCCATTGGTGAATGACAGCTTTTTCTTTGCGTGATGGGCTAGATTCTAAAAAGATAGGATCATCAAGTACTTCTTTGGCAAAGCCTAATACACCAGAACCTTCTAACGTTGCAGAAAATAGCATGGTTTGCTTACGCCAGCGTGACTCGGCAACAATACGGTTAATGGTTTCACTAAAACCGATATCAAGCATGCGATCGGCTTCATCTAAAATAAGAATTTCAATGTCGCGCGCATCAAACTGCTCGTTTTCAATATATTCTAATAATCGGCCAGGGGTCGCGACTAAAATATCAGTAGTTGTTGTTAATATATCGGCATGACTACCGTAATTAACTCCACCAGTTATCACACCTGTTTTTATTTTTGTCAGCTCGGTAAGTTGTTTACTATCTTCACCAATCTGAATTGCCAATTCACGAGTAGGCGTTAAAATTAATACCCTAGGAAAACCCGGCTGTGTGCGCGGATAGTCTAACAAGTGCTGAGCAACAGGTAATAAAAAGGCAGCTGTTTTACCCGTACCTGTAGGCGCAGATGCTAAAATATCTTTGCCTACCATAGCTTCAGGGATTACAAGTTCTTGAATTGAGGTAGGTTTGGTGTAACCAATTTTTTGGATACTGGCTAATAATTCTGAATCGAGATCGAATTGCTCAAACATAGGGGATGGTTCACTAAGAGTTAATAAATATTAATATGTGGCAATTATAGTGGGTTTAGCCCTTGCTGTAACTATTTATTGCAAGGGCCATATAATTGACTGAGCTAGAGACGCTTAAAACTTATTAAGGTAAGTTTTTACTGATTTTAATGAGTTAGTTAACTTCTACGTTTTCAATATCAAAGATAAAAAATCTAAATAAAGTAGTGACGTGAAACTTATCTAATAAAACGATAAATAAACTAGAGTAAACTACTGTACTCGAGTAATATTTGTTCACACCAAGTATCTAAGCGTTCATCGGTTAAATTGTACTGGCTATCTTCATCTAATGATAAACCGACAAATTTACCTCCATCATTGGTTAATGCTTTTGATGCCGTAAATTCATAACCTTGATTTGGCCAATAACCGATCACGGATGCACCTTGTGCCACAACTTGCTCGTGTAACATACCAAGAGCATCTTGAAACCATTCGGTATAACCCACTTGATCGCCCATGCCATATAAAGCAATGATCTTATCTGAAAGGTCTAATTGATTTATATCACTCCAAATAGACTCCCAATCTTCTTGTAGTTCACCATAATCCCACGTTGAAATACCAAAAATAATAAAATCATAGTCTAAGCACAGCGCTAATGGCTGATCTTTGATATTCACCAAATCAACCAAGTCAGCACCTATGATTGCTTGAATTTTCTCGGCAACAATCTCTGTGTAACAAGTGGTTGAACCATAAAACAAACCAATTTTCATTATGCTATATCCAATTTAAATTCGAGTAGATGAAGGTTTTGCGAGATTTTAGCAAAAACATTTATCTTTGTTTACAAGTTAATTCAATATTGTGGCGATTTTAAGTTGCAAATAACCGCTCATGGCTGTAATTTCCTTGCTTATAACTAGGTCTATTCATATGAATACGACTGTTAAAACCAAACGGATTAATTAATTGACCAATTTAGAGTTTCAATAGCTAGCTTAGAACAAACAAAATGAGTTAAATATAGTTTGTCTATATTTCATTCATTTTGTGATGTTACCAGTTTGCTACTGAACTCCCAAAGGGCGAGTTGAAAAGGTTTATATGCGGCATTATTGATTTTGACAAGGGAATAACCCTTCTCTTCAATCAATGCTTTGCCTCTAAACCTTTTAATTCTCGCTAAATGAACAATAAATTTGTCCGATTGGTACAAGCACATTATTATCGATTTATTACTTTATCTACTTGAAAGTCTTTAGGACGTTGTTAGGAATTATTATGTTTAAAAAATTCATCATTAGCGCTGTATTTTCGGCACTCTCACTACCTTTATTTTTAACCGATGCCAGTGCTCAGACACAAGATAATGTACCTGCGACATTAGCTAAACCAGCAAATGATCCAACGTTACTTGATGTTGAGCTTTTAAAAGAAAAAATTAATAGTTCTTTAGGTTTAACCGTTGTTAAGGTAGAAAAAACAGCAGTGTCTGGCATTGCTTTACTCGTTACTGATCAAGGCTTGTTTTATGCCAGTTATAACGGTGACTTTTTTATACAAGGTAAAGTTTACAGCCTAGGTACTGAAGTGACAGACATAGCTGAAGAGAGCTTAGCTAAAATTCGTCTTGAAGGATTAAAAACCTTTGAAGATGATATGATTATTTACAAAGCTGAAAATGAGAAATATGTTGTATCAGTGTTTACTGATATTACCTGTGGTTACTGTCGTAAAATGCATGAGCAGATGGACGATTACAATGCTCGTGGTATTACCTTTCGTTATTTAGCTTACCCACGTTCAGGCATTAAAGATAGAACGGGTAACTTAAGCCAAGGTTTTAAAGATTTACGTTCAGTGTGGTGTAGTGATAATACTGCTGAAGCGTTAACTAAAGCTAAATCAGGCTCAAGTATTGCTTATCGAATTTGTGAAGCACCTATAGAAGCACAGTTTAATTTCGGCCGCCAAATTGGTGTTAGTGGTACCCCAGCAATTATTTTATCAAATGGTATGATGATCCCAGGTTATCAACCACCTGCACAGTTAGAAGAGTTATTGAAAAATACTTAATTATTTCTTAATACCGCGATAGAAACTTAAAAAAAGTACTTGCTGATTTTCACCAAGTACTTTTTTTATGTTAAAAATCATAAAGCCTCACCATAAACGTTTAGTCATAAAACAGCGAGCAAGTAGCATGAGTAAAAAAATAATTCGCCGAGAGCAAGTATCTACAACACACTTGCCTGATAGTTTATCTGAAATAATAAAACAAATTTATGCCACTCGAGGCATGCAATCGGCACAAGAGCTTGAGCTTAACGTTGCTCGCTTGCAAGGTATGGTTGATGAAACTGCACTTATGGGTATGGATAAAGCATGTCATTTACTTCATAAAGCACTCGTGAATAAAGTGCGTATTATCATTGTTGGTGATTTTGATGCCGATGGCGCTACTAGTACCGCTTTAATGATGATTGCGCTAAGTTTATTTGGTAGTAACAATCATGACTTTATCGTGCCAAACCGTTTTGAATATGGCTATGGCCTAACACCTGAAATTGTTGATATTGCTGCCCAGCAACATGCACAAATGTTAATAACAGTTGATAACGGTATAAGTTGTATTGCTGGTGTTAAACGTGCAAAAGATTTAGGTATGCAAGTTATTGTTACTGATCATCATTTACCGGGCCACTCTTTACCTATTGCCGACGCCATTGTTAATCCTAATCAGCATGGCTGCAATTTTCCAAGTAAAGCTCTTGCTGGCGTGGGTGTGGCTTTCTATTTAATGTTAGCCTTAAGGAAATATTGTCGAGAACACCATTACTTCACAGAGCAAGGTATCAGCGAACCTAATATTGCTCAGCTTTTAGATTTAGTTGCTTTAGGCACGGTCGCTGATGTGGTTTCACTTGATGCCAATAATCGAATCTTAGTCGCCCAGGGGCTAAAGCGTATTCGCGCAGGACAAACTCGGCCCGGTATTCAGGCGTTAATCGAAATTGCTAATAAAAACCAACAAAGGCTCGTTGCCAGTGATTTTGGTTTTGCCCTAGGTCCACGCATTAATGCAGCAGGGCGATTAGATGATATGTCTTACGGCATTAACTGTTTACTTGCTAATGATTTATCAAGTGCTCGTGTCATGGCCGCAGAGCTTGATGATTTAAATAAAGCACGTCGAGAAATAGAGCAGGGCATGCAACAAGAGGCTGAAAAAGTTCTTACCTCGCTCAATTTCGATGAAGATAATTTACCTAACGCAATTTCACTTTTTCAAGCTGATTGGCATCAAGGCGTTATTGGTATTGTTGCCGGACGTTTAAAAGAGAAATTTCACCGGCCTTGTATTGTTTTTGCAAAAGCAAAGGAAGCGGATAATGATACCGAAAATGCAGAGATCAAAGGATCGGCACGATCAATCCCAGGTTTACATATACGTGATTTACTCGAGCATATTGATAGTCAAAACCCAGGATTAATTCTTAAGTTCGGTGGCCATGCGATGGCGGCGGGTTTATCGATTAAGCAAAAAGATTTCGCTCAATTCCAGCAGCAGTTCAATACACTAGCAGGAAAATGGTTAAAACCTGAAGATTTAGACAGCATCATTCTCTCAGATGGTGAACTAAGTTCAGATCTACTTACTCTTGAGTTTGCCGAGCAATTAAGAGAAGCTGGTCCATGGGGACAAAACTTCACGGAGCCATTATTTGATGACACCTTTACTCTAGTGCAGCAGCGAATTGTTGGTGAAAAACATTTGAAAATAGTAGTGCAAAAAGACAGTGCACAAGGTCAACACGTTTTCGATGGTATTGCATTTAATGTTGATGTTAAAGCTTGGCCAAATGCACAAGCGAAACAAGTTCATCTTGCCTATCGCCTCGATGTTAATGAGTTTCGTGGTAAGCGTACGGTACAATTAATGATTGAAGATATTCGTACCGTTTAACGCTGAATTGGTGTAACTAAGGACTTAACGATGGAGCAAGTACTTTCCACAATTCCATTAACTAAACTGGCTATAGCTTTTATACCTGTACTATTTGTTCTGGTTATATTGGCTTGCTGGTCGTTACCACAAAAGCGAACTTGGCATGCATTGGTTCGCATGTTAGTGCAGTTATTATTGGTGGGTTATGTTTTAAGTTATATTTTTGAAAGTGACAATGCATGGATAATCGGATCTTTATTGTTTGTTATGGTGATTTTTTCAACTTGGATCGCTTTAAATAACATTGAGTCACCAAGAAAGTCTCTTTTTAATAGTGCTTTTTGGGCGATATCTCTCAGTAGTTTTCTTGTGTTATTGGTTATCACACAAGGTGTACTAAATCTTACTCCTTGGCATCACCCTCAAACACTTGTTCCGCTTGCTGGAATGGTTTTCGCTAATGGTATGAATAGTGTCAGTTTATGCGGAGAACGTTTTTTTGCTGAGCTTAATCGCGGCGAAAATTACCTTACTGCACGTAATATTGCATTTAAAGCCTCTATGATCCCCAATATTAATGCCTTATTTGCTGTTGGTATTGTCTCGTTACCCGGAATGATGACGGGGCAAATTCTTGCTGGAGTTTCGCCTTTTATCGCAGCTCGCTATCAAATTATGGTGATGTGTATGGTCTTTGCTTCAGCAGGGCTAGCATCAGCAATTTTTTTAATTTTTTATAAAGAAAATCTATTCATTTCAAAGAATAAGTAAAACACTAAATGTAGTCTGATATGAAATAGAGCCGAAACTGCGCTACGCATTATTAACTCATGTTGCTTGCAAGATGTTTAGATAGGAATCGCAAATACCTTATAACTTTATCTGGATTTAGCTAATCCCATATAAAGTTACTTTTAAAGCGATGTTGGCATTCTGTTAATAAGTTAATTAAATAAACTTGAAATGAATTGAAATTCATTTTGCTCTAACAAGGGAGCTTGCACTTTAGTGATCTTTTCATGGCTATTATCGCAATTCTGCTGAGCCACTTGGTGAGACAATAATGTAAAGGCCTTTTGTTCGCTCAGACCCGTTAGTTGGCTGATCTTATGTAATGCATCACTAACGATAAGGTTTGCGACATCTTCATTAGATAACTGGCTATCTGCTGTTGGAACTATTTTGGTAAACATTTTATTCTCCCAATTGTTCATAGGGGCTTTATGGAGTCTTGTGAAGTATTTTAGTCTAAAAGTGCGTTTAAACTAGCCCTTTTACGTATCGAAATGTTGTGTTTTGTTAACAGAAAGCAATGCAGATTAATCGCTTTATATAGAGTAGGGTCTGAAGCATGTGATACGTTTCACCGACTTTATTTTCTAAGCCGGTAAGTGCAAGTGAACTTGAATAACTATTTACTAAGCATATGGACGTTGTTACTGAATAACAGGTGATTTTTCGTAATTTAGTGCCGACTCAAGTTCAGAGTTTGAAGGCGTTAGAGTCGGCTTAATAGGTAAATGTAATTTGTTAGTAAGAGCGTGACATGACGATAGCATCTTCATAACCAAAACCTGAACTACTAGGGTAATAGCCAGTACGACGGGATATTTCGATAAAACCTGCATTCATATAGAGCATTTGCGCAGCGATGTTTTTTGCGCGTACCTCTAGAAATATTTTAGTAGCGCCTAGCTTTTTAGCTTGAGCTAAAAATTGATTAAGTAAAACTTTACCATATCCTTTACCTTGCTCCGTTGGTATTACACAAATGTCCATTAGTGTTGCTTCACCAGCGACATATTCACCAATATAAAAACCAATACCTTGATCGCAAGTTACATCATTTTCTGTCGTTTGAAGAAACTCACCCAGCTTTTCTCCAAAATAACGACCACCGATACAACTTAAAAAGGTTTTCTCACTCCAAGGATGTGAATGACAGGCAAGTTCAATTGGCATTAACTTATCTACATCGGTTCGTGCTATTGCAGTAAAGTGCTGTGTGTCAGGTTTTGATGTATTACTCATTGTGTTTGCCTAGTTATTGTATTTGCTTAGTCAGTAATTGCCATAATTGCTTTTTAAGTGCAGGTGACTTTGATATTTCGGTGATAGAAGGGGTGATTAATTGTTGTTCAAGCCATTGTATTTCATTTTGCGATGATTTTTCGGTGAAATACCAGTTAAACATCCCTAAATTTAGGTGATCACTTTGATGATTAATTTCACCAATACTTAAACCTGTGGCTAATAAAATGTCATTGAACAACTGCTGGCTAGTTAAGTCATTTAAATTAATATTAAGATAACTCTTGGGCTGAAGTGCGACTTTATCACTCGGCGTTTCATCAGTACGGTGTTGCCATAGGCTAATGCCCATTTCAGTGAGTTGCTCAAATTGATGTTGATTAATACTCATCAGCTCTTAGATTTAAGGTTAGATTTAAGGTTAGATATAATGACAGAATTAGTTGCCAACGAAAAGCAGATAAATGAATACTAACTAATAAGGAGTTATTTATGAATTATTTTGAATTGTATAGATTTTCGTAGAGTTTTTTTTGAATTTTACTAGATTACTTGCTCAGAATATTTTTATCTATATAGATAAAAATGGCAGGGGTGGAGAGACTCGAACTCCCAACCATCGGTTTTGGAGACCGCTGTTCTACCAATTGGAACTACACCCCTGCAGCTGAAACGAATTATACTGATGCGAGCTAAAAGGTAAAGCTCTAATGTTATTTTTTTACTAAAAA
>Ga0209396_1002647_pt1 | contig 18589 bp, 17 predicted proteins | sample GOMGulsemesocosm_6_FD_184638 | JGI IMG/M metagenome (GOLD analysis project Ga0209396, IMG submission 184638) | Methane-oxidizing microbial communities from mesocosms in the Gulf of Mexico - GOM8C Gulf of Mexico (SPAdes) (version 2) | ecosystem: Environmental > Aquatic > Marine > Cold seeps...
GGTCCTAGGCAGCACCCCAACTCGCCTTATACTCAAGTGATATCGTTGTTTATTGATCATATTCTCAATGTCAAAGCGCTGCATTATGCCGGGGATGCAAAACAGACCAGAGATTTTGTCTATGTAGCAGATGTGGTGAGGTTTTTGATCAGTTCAATGCTCGATTTTCGTGATCAGGCGGGTATTTTTAATGTCTGTACTGGCCGTTCAATATCGATCGTTGAATTGGCTAAAACACTGGCAGTATTAGCGGGAAAAGCTCCGCAAATTACTTACAATAACGCCAGCGGTGGCATTGTAGTGAGCTCTTTAGGGGATCCTGCCAAAGCGATTGAAAAACTGCAATTAACCTGTGAAACGACTTTGGCACAAGGATTAAAAGAGACTATAGATGCTGAACTTGAAAAATGTCAATAAGTGACTCTCGCTCTATTTTTCGCCGGTTGTCGCTAATGTTGCTCGTACCTTTAAAAGGCAGAAATTAGTATTATTTTGTTAGAGTTAAGTTTTTTTTTGTGTTCTAATTCGCTCCCATGTTTAAACCATTATCCCTGTATGTTGGCCTGCGATATACCGCAGCGAAGCGCAACAATAATTTCATCTCTTTTATCTCTTTCGTCTCAATGCTAGGGCTGATGCTCGGCGTTGCCGCCCTGATAGTAGTACTGTCTGTCATGAACGGCTTTGATCGCGAATTGCGCGGCCGTATTCTTGGGATGGTGCCACATGCAACGATCACCGGCTACAACGCTCACATCGATGACTGGCAGCAGTTATCGGCGACGGTTGAGAAAGATCCTCGAGTAATTGCCAGCGCGCCTTTCATTAAAACTCAAGGAATGCTGACATATGGTGGGCAGGTAAAACCTGCTTTTGTGCAAGGTGTTGATCCGCAAGCTGAAAAAAATGTATCCATCGTAACCAATCATATACAGACAGGCAGTTGGGAAGCGCTAGAGGCGGGTGCCTTTAATATTGTATTAGGCGATTTGTTGGCTCGTCAATTGGGCTTACAACTCGGTGATAAGGTGACTCTAGTGATGCCCGAAGCGTCAGTAAGCATTGCCGGTATTACCCCTAAATTGAAGCGCTTTACTTTGGTCGGCACATTTTCAGTGGGCGCTGAATTAGATAGCTCACTAGGTTATATTCATATTGGCGATGCTGCGAGATTAAGACGCTTGCAAGGCGTTGAAGGCATACGCCTAACCTTTGATGATCTGTTTAAAGCGCCGGTAGCGGTGCGTGAAATAGCCATAAAGTTGGACGGTATTTATCAAATCTCCGATTGGACTCGCACCCAAGGTAATCTCTTTCAGGCGATTCAAATGGAAAAGCGCATGGTCGGATTGTTGTTATTCCTAATCGTCTTTGTTGCTGCGTTTAATATAGTGTCGACGCTGGTGATGGTGGTGACGGATAAAAAATCAGATATCGCTATCTTGCGAACACTGGGGGCAACTCAAGGACTCATCATGCGCATATTTATGGTGCAAGGTATTGTCATCGGCTTCTTAGGTACTTTCTTAGGCACCGCTTTAGGTGTTTTGCTGGCGCTGACAATTAGTGATGTTGTAGGCTTTTTTGAAACCTTATTCGGCGTGCAAATTTTATCGCCAGATGTGTATTTTATCTCCTATTTGCCTTCAGAACTTATCTGGTCAGATGTTTTAGTGATTGTTTTAGTGGCGCTTGGCATTAGCTTTTTTGCCACTTTATACCCTGCTTTTAAAGCATCTCGAACCGAACCTGCTGAGGCTCTGCGCTATGAGTGATGTATTAGTGTGTCAAAATATATGTCGTACTTTTAATGAGGCGGGTAGCCAATTGCAGGTATTAAAGGATATATCCTTTAATATTGGCCAGGGCGAGCGTGTTGCTATCATGGGAGCCTCAGGCTCAGGTAAGACCACCTTATTGAACACTATTGGCGGGTTGGAGTCTCCCACTAGTGGTACTGTGCATGTCGGTGGCGAATCACTGTACGAAACATCCGAGCGCAAACGTACCAGACTACGCAACCAGCAGCTGGGTTTTGTCTATCAGTTTCATCATTTGCTGCCTGAATTTAATGCAATAGAAAATGTCGCCATGCCTTTGCTACTGGCCGGTAAGTCTAGAAATATCGCGACACAGCAGTCGATCACACTGTTAAAGGCGGTAGGGCTAGAGCACCGTTTATCTCATAAACCGGCCAAGCTTTCAGGAGGGGAAAGACAGCGAGTGGCAATTGCCAGAGCGTTAGTGACAACTCCTGCCTGTGTCTTAATGGACGAGCCAACCGGCAATTTAGATTCGCATACTGCGTTGGATATTCAAGCGTTAATGGATGAATTAAATCAGCAGTATGGTATTTCGTTTATTGTTGTGACGCACGATGAAAAACTGGCGCAACGCATGGATAGAACGCTTCTTCTTGATGACGGGCAGTTAACCCAACGAGTTTGATTTTCTGCTCACCAAGCATGGATACATTGTGCAGGTTTAGTGTTAGTGAGTATTTGTGGATATCACAGGGGTATATAGCGCCAGTAGATTTTGTCAATCGACCTACAATTAAACACTGCCGTTAAATCACAATTGAGTTGATATTTGGCAGCACAGGGCGATTGGTGTGTATTGCTATCCGTGTTAAACTGCAGCGCTTCAAGTAGTGGGCTGGTTGGTGAAAGATCGCTTATTAGCGGTTGAATTTTGCTGATTAAGGCGATTTATAGCGCCTTGCTACTTGTCTGATTTACTGTTTCTGCTACTGCGTTTACTCCAGCTACTTCTTACCTGCCAAATCCATAAAATATTTATAATCACGTAAGCCAGCACTCCAAAGATAAAGGCGCAAACTACTGATCCAGTTATCAATGGCCACCATATGGATGACAGTTGTTCGCTGACATATTCTAAGGTGAAGGCTATGTTATCATCTAGAGGCTCAGAGCCGAGTAAATAGGTGCCTACTTTATAAGTAAAATAAAAGATCGGCGGCATAGTGATGGGGTTGGTGATCCAGACTAAACTGACTGAGATGAGCATATTGGCACGCAACATCATGGCGAACATCGCGGCGACCAGCATCTGCATTGGAATAGGGAGTAAAGCACAGAAAATACCGGCCAAAAATGCTCGAGAAACAGATTTTCGATTAAGGTGCCAAAGTGAAGGGTGCTGAATATATTTAGCAATCCATTTTAAGGAGGGGTTACCCTTTAAACTTTGTTCACTTGGCAGGTATTTTTTAATTAACTTTCGCGGCATCTATGCAGAACTTCATAATACGATTGTCTTATATTATGCACATGAGCTACATTTTAGCCAGTGAAATATGAGTGCTGTTACCGATAATACGGCGCTTTTAGAAATGAACTTAACTGACTGTGCACTAAGCTAATTTAGCGGTTTTTGGTGCAACTGATGAGAGGCTAGAAAGGAGGAGTATGCCGGTTATCGCTGCGAGTTATTTGGCAGGTGTGATCGCGGTTGCTTTTTTAACCCAGCTGCCAAGTGTTTTTTTTATACAAATCATGGCGCTGCTTTCACTGCTAGTGTTTTTCAGTGTATTTAATAAACACAGTAAAGGTATTTATAAAAGCTGGGTCGCGGGGGTTAAAGCGCTATGTGTATTTATATTGTCTTTTGCGCTGGCTGCTTTTCACGGTCATTTCCTGCTTAAAGCGCAATTTAATGATCAATTGTATGCTAGAGATTGTCAGTTGAGTGGAGTAGTGACTGGCCTGCCTAAAATAGCGCCTAATTTTTCTCGATTTGATTTCAAAATAGACACTGCACAGTGCCAGCAAGTTGCACTTGATTTATCTAAAGTGACCCTCAGTCACTATCGCGCAGAGGTGGAGTTACAGGCGGGTGATAGGTTAGAGTTAGTAGCAAGACTGAAAGCGGTGCGCCCGCAGTACAGCCTAGGCGCATTTGACGCCAAGTTATGGGCGATTAATAAAGGTATTAATGCCAGTGGTTATGTGCGTGAAATAACCATCATAGAACCTGATTTTTCGTTGGTAGCGGGGATTCGCCAGCGCGTACAGCGTGATATAAGAGCGCTGAATATTTCCGATGTGGCAAAAATGAGCCTCCAGGCGTTAATCATCGGTGATAAATCCGCGATTGGCGAGCGCCAATGGCAACAATTGCGCGCGACAGGCACCGTGCACTTATTGGTAGTTAGCGGCTTGCATATCGGCATTATGATCGCCATTGGCTGGTGGCTTTGTTTTGTCCTGCGCGCCATTATAGGGGCACTTATCAGCAGTGAAAAACTCATTTATTTACCGGCAGTGGGGGCGCTATCGCTCAGTTTTGTCTACCTGTTGTTAGCAGGGGCTAGTTTATCGACCCAGCGCGCTTGGCTGATGGCGTTGGTGATGATTGGTGGGCAGTTTTTAAGTATCAAGCCCAGTTTGTGGCAGCGCTGGTGGTGGGCGTTGATTATCATCATTAGTTGGCAACCCTTGAGCGTGATGCAACCTGGTTTGTGGCTCTCTTTTCTGGCGGTGGCTGGTTTAATTAGCTTACAAGGTTTCAGGTCATCCAGCTCCATTGTGCCGTTAATCATAAAAAGTCAGTGGGGGGTTTGGCTGGCGTTGTTTCCGCTATTACTGTTGTTTTTTGGCCAAGTCTCTTTGATCTCGCCACTGGTCAATATTTTTGCGATTAGCTTTATCTCTGTGGTGTTGTTTGCGTTATTGCCCGCTCTGTTTATGTACTCTTTAGGCTGGTTTTTGCCTGTTGCAACGATAGCCAAAGCACTGGATTATTTCTGGTTGGCACTGGCAAAAATTGCAGAGTATGAAGAGTTTGTATTGCTCAATATTGGCACGCTTTCAGACACATCTGTGATTGTGATTGCTCTTGGATGCCTGTGTTTGCTATTGCCTTTACCTAAAAAGATAAAAGCTGTGGGACTGCTCAGTTGGCTGCTATTGTTTGCCCCTCCTAGAGAAAGTGTGCAACAAGGAGTGTCTTTTAGATTGACCTTAATCAATGTGGGTCAGGGGCTGTCGGTGTTAGTGCAAACCGCTCAGCGTGCGCTGTTGTTTGATACTGGCGCTGCTTTTGACAGTGGTTTTAATTATTTTAACACGGTGGTGAAGCCGCTTTTAGCGCAACGCAGAATTGATTATCTCGATTTGTTGGTGATCTCGCATGCGGATAACGATCACAGTGGGGGGCTCGTTGCCGCACAGCAAACTTTGTCTATTGATCAGATCGATATGGGGATGCCACTGGGTGGACATAGCGATGGCTGTGTTAGTGACAAGCAGTGGCTTTGGGACGGAGTGACTTTTCACTATCGGCATCCTCGGCAGGGGACTTTTAGCAAGGCTAATAATCAATCATGTGTGCTACAAATTGGGGATTCCCAATGCAGTGTACTGATAATGGCGGATGCAGAGAAAAAACTAGAACGGTCACTTTTGAGAGCCGTCATAGACGCGCCGCAAAAGTTATTAGTCGTCGGGCATCACGGTAGTAATACTTCGAGTACCAAGGAGTTTTTGGCCCGCGAAAAAGTCAGTCACGCACTGATCAGCAATGGTTATCGCAACCGCTATGGGCACCCTCATGCAAAAGTGATCGAGCGATTGCAGGATCAAGGTGTAGCTATTTATAGAACGGATGAACTGGGAAGTATTGATGTTATCGCCGGTGCAAAGGGCTGTGAAATTCAATCTCACAAAAAACTTTATCAACGTTATTGGTGGTAATGATGGAATATTTAACCCTCTATAAAACAGGATTTTATAGAAGCCATCAGCGACAAAAGTGATTATACTCAAAGCCGTAAAATGCGATGATTTAGCTAGGAGTAGCGCAGTGTTAGAAATTCTTATCTCGGGTGGCTGGTTAATGGTGCCGATCCTGATCTGTTCAGTCTTGTCACTGGCGATTAGTCTAGAGCGGGCGATTAGCTTGCAGCGTAAAAATGTCACCCCCAAAGATCTTATGCCCAGCATTTGGCTGTGGATTAACAGCGATCAAATGAGCGATGAGAGAAAGCGTGAAATAGCTGAGCAAAGTGCCTTAGGTGCCATTATTATTGCCGGATTAAATAGTGCCTCTCTCTCCCGCGCGCGAATGCAAGAAGCTATCCAAGAATCAGCCAGTACTGTGGTACATGAGCTTGAGCGAAATTTGACGGCACTGGGAACCATTGCAGCCATCAGCCCACTGTTAGGTTTGCTGGGGACAGTGATAGGCATGATCAAAGTATTTAGTGCAATTATGCTCGAGGGCACCGGAAATACCGCGGTATTAGCTGGGGGTATTTCTGAAGCGTTGATCACCACCGCGGCAGGCATGTTTGTGGCTATCCCGACGATGATTTTTCACCGCTACTTTCATCGCAAAGTAGACTCACTAGTGTTGGAGATGGAGCAAGAGGCGGTGACCTTGGTCGATACTATGCACGGTGAACCGCATGTCTAGGGTAGCTGGAGTTAAACGGTGAAGTTTCAAAGAAAATCGCGCCTAGATACTGATGTAAATATGACGCCGCTGATTGATGTGGTGTTTTTATTGCTAATATTTTTTATGGTGTCGACCACTTTTACTAAAAACTCCCACCTTGGCATCAACTTGCCTGAAGCCGAGTTATCAAAGCAAACGCCTGCGCCAAACCGGCATTTACAGCTAGTCATCGATGTCAACGGCACGTTTAAAATTGCTGCTAAGGCTCTGCACAACAGCAGTGCCGCTAGTTTAAAGCAGGCGCTTAATGATTGGATAATCAAGCAAGATGTCGCTGTCTCAACATTGAGCATTACCATCAGTGCCGATGCGGGTACTGCCCACCAATACGTTGTCACGGCCATGGATGTGGCGGGGCAATTAGGTATCTCTAAGTTAAGTATTGCAACGTTAGTACAGGAGCGACAATAGATGAGTTTGGAGCGGGCTTGGTATCGACCAAAAGCTGGCTGGACGCTGCTCTTGTCACCGCTGGAATGGCTGTTTCGATTGCTGGCAACAATCAATAGGCAGCGTCAGCTCAAGCGTCAGTGGCGTGCGCCTTGCCCTGTAGTGATTGTGGGTAATATCAGCGTAGGTGGCACTGGCAAAAGCCCTTTAACGATCTCTTTAATTGAACAACTGCAAAGTCTGGGTTTCAAAGTAGGAGTAGTGAGTCGCGGATACGGGGGCAAACGAGCAGATTTTCCCTATCAAATACATGTCGATGATAGTGCCAGTGAAAGCCCTGATGAGCCTTTAATGATAGTGCGTCGCACCGGGGTTGCATTAGTTGTCGATCCCAATAGGGCGCAAGCCTGTCAGTATTTATTGGCGCAGCATGCTTGCGATGTGATTATCAGTGACGATGGGTTACAGCATTATGCGCTGGGCAGAGATATTGAAATATCAGTGATTGATGGTGCCAGAGGCTTAGGTAACCGACACTGCTTACCGGTGGGGCCGTTGCGAGAAGATGCGCAGCGCTTACAAAGTGTCGATTTTGTGGTGGTTAATGGCGAGTGTCAAGATAGTTACCCCCATCAGACATCGATGCAGTTAATCGCCGCTGGTTGGTATCGTGTCAGTGATGATGCGCCGCTCAGCCTTGATGAATTTAGCCAGTTAACCAAAGGTCAAGCTGTGCACGCCATTGCCGGTATCGGCAATCCCTCGCGTTTTTATAAAACCTTGAGTGCATTGGGAATGACAGTGTTCGAGCACAGTTTCAAAGATCACCATCAGTATAGTGCTGCAGATTTCTCCTTTTTAGCAGGCTCTACCGACGCGATTGTCTGTATGACGCAAAAAGATGCTGTAAAGTGTAAAAATATTGCCCCCCAATCCAGTTATTACCTTAAAATAGCGGCTAATTTAGAGCGCGCATTTATTGACGAATTAGTCGTGCGTATCCGCCAAGCATCACAGCGCTTGCAAGAGCATCGTTAACAGAGAGAGAACCAAGATGGACAAGAAGTTACTTGATATATTAGTTTGTCCGGTGTCAAAAGCACCTGTGGAGTGGGATAGAGAAAAAAATGAACTGATCTGTCGCAGCAGTGGTTTAGCTTATCCCATTAAAGATGGTATTCCGGTGATGCTTGAGACTCAGGCTCGCACATTAAGCAGCGAAGAAAGGTTAAAATAGCATGGATTTTACAGTCGTTATCCCCGCCCGCTATGCCTCAACCAGATTCCCTGCAAAGCCGTTAGCTGATATCAATGGTAAATCTATGATACAGCACGTATATGAGCGCTCATTGCGCTCAAAGGCTAGCCGTGTGGTGATAGCGACTGATGATGTACGTATTGAAAAAGTGGCCCAAAGCTTTGGTGCACAAGTGGTGATGACAAAAATTGATCACCCATCAGGTACTGATAGATTGCAAGAAGTCGCCACTGTTTTGGGGCTCGACGATGATGCGTTAGTGGTGAATGTGCAAGGAGATGAGCCTTTAGTTCCCCCAGCGATTATTAACCAAGTGGCAGAAAATTTAGCGGCACAGTCGCTGGCCAGTATTGCGACTTTATCTGAGCCTATCGATAAGCTAGAGGTTCTGCTAAATCCTAATAGTGTCAAAGTACTGACCGATTGTAATGGTTTAGCATTGTATTTCTCGCGTGCGCCTATCCCCTGGCCCAGAGATGCCTTTAATCAGGAAAAGTTAACCCAAATGCCAAAGGGTTTTGGCTGGCAGCGCCACATTGGTATCTATGCTTACAAAGTAGCGCTACTTAATAAATACGTGCAGTGGGCACCGGCTGAGGTTGAGCTGACGGAGAGCTTAGAGCAATTAAGGGCGATGTGGTATGGGGAGCGCATTCATGTAGCCAAAGCAATAGAGACACCACCGCCTGGCATAGACACCCCAGAAGATCTAGAGCGCTTGCTGCAACACTTAGCTTCTCTGCATTGATATCGCTCTTTGAAGGGGTTGCTTGAGAGGGTTGCAAGTAATCATCTGCAGCAGCGTATAGGGTTTATACGCTGCGTTTTAATAGAGGAAGTAGCCGTTAGAAACGCGCTAGGCAGCTTGCGAGCCGCTATTTTGCTGTTTGGATTTCATGACATTGACAATTCGAACTTTGGGGTTGGCACCCTTTAGCTTTAACTGTGCAATTGCTTTTTGATCAAGCAGTAATTGGCCTTTGTTGTTAATGCGTCCATATGCCTTAATCAGTCTAAAATCCGCTAGGCTGGCATTTGAAATATAGTACTCATCCACTGTGCTGCTATCTTCAGTACCGATAACGCTGACTAATTGACTCTCTTTCACCGTTTTAATATCCTCAAGCTGTGCCTCTACAGAAGGGCCGCCATCAAATAAATCGATAAAACCACTGTGCAAAAAGCCTTCTTTTTCCAGCATGCGCAGTGCCGGTGCTGATTGGACATTAGGTTTGCTTAAAGTATCGCGGGCCGACTTTGGTAGTAATTCAACATAGATAGGCTGTTTGGGTAGCAGTTCGGTGATAAAGGTTGATCCTTGGGTGGCAACAACATTGACCGCTGCTTGAAACTCCATGTTAAAAAACTTACTGCCCAGCGCGTCCCAAAGTGGAGATTTGTTGTCGTTATTAACTACCCCACGCAATTCGGCCATTACTTGTTTAGAAAATCGTGTCTTGGCGTCACTCATTAACAGGTATCTAGCGCGCGCTAACATTTGGCCAATGCCGGGTAGGCGATACTCCGGCAATAGAAACAGCGATCCTACTTCCGTGGCGCCTTTAAAATGTTCTACTAAGTGCAACGATTCACTGCAATGTTTGGTCTTCAGGCTGTCTGATTGGCGAGTGATTGCACGGCGCTGGTAGGAGTAAAACGGCTGGGTTAAGCCTAGTCCTGTGTAAATAGCGGTAGTGCCGACAATGTTGCCGTTACTGCTATCTTCTAACACCAAGAAGTAGCAGCTTTGTGGGGCTGCGTGGTCGCTAAAGGCTTGCTCGGACGATTGTAGTTTACGCCGCCAACTGGCCTCGCAAGTTGGCATGGAGGTCATGCCGCCACCCACTTGCGCTGATAGCAACAGCAAAGCCTCTAAATCGCTAAGTTTACTGGGGCGAATAAATAACATGTCTGTCTCCGAGAAAATATTTGACTATAAACAATATTTTAACCAAACAAGCTCAAAATGAGCTGTCTAAAAAAGGCTTGTTTTTGCAGGAAAATTGGAAAAATTCAATAAATACCGAATATAATTCTGTGTTGTTTGTTTTTTGATAGCCAAGGCTGTTTTTAATGATATTTGCCTGCCTGCCTTTAACTATAAGCCTTGACTGCTACTTTTTTTAGATTATGATTATTTAAATATTTCAAAAATAGTGATACAGGCAAGTTAAATGCGTTTAGATAAAATAAATCGAAATATTCTTTCGTTGCTGCAGGACGATGCGAGGATGACCAATCAAGAACTGGCTCAAAAGGTGAGTTTATCTGCGAGCTCTTGCCTTAATCGGGTAAAAAAATTGGAACAGGCGGGATTGATAGGCCCGTACTTGGGAGTGGTTAATTTAGAGAAGGCCTGTCGCAGTGTGATGGCGATTATTACCGTTAAATTGCAAGATCAAAGTACTGAAGGCTTTAATAGCTTCCTAGAGTGCGCCAGAGAAATACCAGAACTGGTCGAGTGTTACACAGTATCGGGTGGCTTTGATATGTTTTTAAGGGTGGCTGCTGCGGATATGACTCGTTATAACCAAATTGTCGATCAGCTGCTGGATATCATTCCTGGCCAAGTTAACTTAAGTAGTCATATCGTACTCAGCACGGACAAGCCGTTTCGTGGTTTTGCACTGGAGTCGCTCTTAGAAGGCTAGCTTCAATGGCGGCACAGTTGTAATTTGTGTTCTTTTAGTTGCGCTTCAAATTCAATTTTTTGACGTGCTTGCCGCTCCTTTTTAAATATCTTTACACACAGTAGCAGCGCAATCACAGCAAAGATAACCCCGCCAAACGCTTGTCCCAATAAAATACCACTCGCTCCCCAGAAACTAGCGCCAAGCATGATAAATGGCACCGTTCCAAGCGTATGACGCCCCCAATTGACGTAGGTTGAATAAAGGGGATAGCCCATATTGTTAAAACAGGCATTGGCGACAAAAATAACCCCGTTAAAGAAATAAGCAAATGACAAAATACTGCAAAACAACACCACTAACTGCGCGCTAACGCCACTTGCAGCAAATAAGTCGACTATGTAGCCGCTACAAAAATAAAGTAGTGTGCTGACAGCAAGTACGTAGAGAAAGGTAAATTTAAGCCCTGCTAAGAGGGCCTCTTTTACTCTGTGCATTTCACCTGCACCATAGTTTTGTCCCACAATTGGGCCTATTGCACCTGAGAGAGCAAAAACCACGGAAAACACCACCGGTGTCATTCGCCCTATAATGGCCATTCCCGCTACTGCCGCAGTCCCATAAGCGGCCATTTCGCGGGTGACAAATGCGGTGCCTATCGGGGTGGCAATATTGGCTAGAATGGCCGGTAGCATAATGGCAAACACTTTAGTGGCATGTTCTTTCACTAAATCAATGCGCAGCGGAGCCAGTGCTTGGTGTTGAGTGATTAACGGCGCGAGCACCATCGCTAACATGCATATTCTTGAGATCGCCGAGGCGGCAGCTGCGCCTTCTAAACCAAAGTTTAATGCAAAGATCAGCAGTGGATCGAGTATGGCATTAATCAACCCCGCCACGACCGTACAATACATAGCGCGTTTGGCATCCCCATAAGCGCGCATCACCGCCATCGAAATAAATGCGACAGAAGCAAAAGGCACCGTCGGTAATATAATGTAGAGATAATCTAATGCCAGTGTTTTGGTTTCACTATTGGCACCCAGTAAAGTGAGGATGTGCTCCAGTAAACTGTAAATCAGTGCCAGCGTGAGCAGGCTAAAAACAACGCCTATAATCAGCACTGCACTGGCATAATCACGTGCATGCAAGGTTTCTTTTGCCCCTAGTGCTTTTGCGACCAATGACCCTGCGGCAATTGAGAGGCCTATATTGATTGAGTTGGCGAAAAATAAAATGATGCCTGCATAACCAACAGCGGCGGCAAGTTCGGCATTACCCAACATAGAGATAAAAATCAAATCGACAAAATCGACGGCAAATATCATCAGCAAACCAATCGAGGAAGTCAGCGACATCACACTGACATGGCCCATTAAATTACCGGTTAAAAATTTGGCACTTGCCTGACCTGATGGTTTTTTGCTCATATTATTATTCTCTTGCAAAACATTACGACTGATTGAAGGATTCTACTTTGATTTAGTTGGAGATGTTGAAGTTTTAGTGTCACTAGTGTGGGCATCCAAGCGCTCGAATTTGCTTTTTGAATTTGTTGTTAAGCTTAGCGCTTTAACTGGTGTGGGGAGAGTGAGTCAGTGAGGGATAAAATTTCTGCTGAGAGATATTAGCGCATAGACCGCTGATCAAGTCTATGCGTTTGAAAATGTATTACTGCACTGATTCGTTTTCGCTGAACATGCCCTCACAAAGAGCGGTGCTTAAGTAGCGCTCGCCCGAGTCAGGTAAAATAACCACGATCACTTTATCTTGGTTTTCCGCTTGTTCAGCAACACGCAAAGCGGCCGCGACGGCAGCACCACAGGAAATACCTGCTAATATACCTTCTTGGGCCATCAGCGCTTTAGCCGTATCAATCGCCAGCTCGTTATCGACGGTTTCTACCTGATCGATTAAATCGAGGTTTAAGTTACCTGGGATAAAACCGGCACCTATGCCCTGGATCTTGTGCGGGGAGGGAGCCAGTTCTTCACCACTTAATGTTTGGCTGATTATTGGCGACGCGCTAGGCTCAACCGCCACACTAGTAATGGCTTTTCCCTGAGTATTTTTGATGTAATCAGAGACGCCCGTGATGGTGCCACCCGTACCGACTCCTGCGACAAAAATATCGACGCTGCCATCAGTGTCATTCCAAATTTCAGGTCCCGTGGTTTGTACGTGAATAGCCGGGTTAGCAGGATTTTGAAATTGTTGCAGCATTAAGTGGCTGTCGGCGTTATCTAATACAATCTGCTCAGCGGCGGCAATGGCACCCTTCATGCCTTTTGCAGGTTCTGTGAGAATGATTTCTGCACCGAGCATCTTCATTAATTTGCGACGCTCTAGACTCATGGAAGCAGGCATTGTTAGCTTTAGTGAATAGCCTCGCGCCGCTGCGACAAATGCCAGTGCAACCCCAGTATTTCCACTGGTCGGTTCTACCAAGGTCATGCCCGGTTTTAATGCACCGGATTTTTCAGCGGCCCATACCATACTTGCACCAATGCGACATTTAACTGAGCCCGACGGGTTGCGCGATTCAACTTTGGCATACACTTTAGCATTCGGGGCTAAGTGCTTAAGGTGAACTAAGGGAGTATTGCCGATAGATTGGGAGTTGTCTTCATATACGTTCATGATTGGTTCCTGCATGATAAAAATGAAAGGGCATGTTTATTGAGCTAATAATATCAAGTATTTAAGCTTTAACAGCAAAGAGCGTAAATTATTTTGCTATATCGTTATATTCATTTGTTTGCGAAGTAATAACCTTGGGGAAAGTCGCTAATAAAGCGCAAAATATATGGTTTATTTTTTCTTTTGGTTTGCAGGGCAAAGATTGGTCAATTTGATGATTTAGGTTGTCGTTCTTTTCTCGCCATCACAATCTTCTAATATATTTCAAGCGGATTCCGCTAATGGTTAAAAAAAATACTAGGGATAGGTTATAATCAACCTTAATGATTAGCATACTAGTGTTCTAGATTGAGTGTGATAAATATGACAGTAACAAATAGTATAGCGGTAGTTAATTCTCTACGCCCGGCGAGTGTGGCCGATCAAGTATTCGAATATTTATACCAGCAAATTTTATCGGTTAAGCTACCTCCTGGCAGTAAGTTGTCCGAAGTTGAAGTATCAAAACAAATGGGTGTATCACGCCAGCCGGTTCGCGAAGCATTTTTTAGACTCTCACAGATGGGGTTTGTATTAGTGCGACCGCAGCGGGCAACGATTGTCATGCCTATCTCAGAAAAGAAAGTATCTCAATCTATGGTGATTAGAAAAGCCTTAGAAACAGAGGCTGTGCACTGTGCAACTGCGGTACAGCTTAAGGCCTCTGCGCTGGCATTATTAGATGATTTATTAGTACAACAACAACGGGCGATAGATGCTGATAATTATCCGTTATTCTTTCAGCTAGATGACCAATTTCATCAGAGCCTCTGTGAGGTGGCCAATGTTAATTACATCTGGACATTAATCGAACAGCAAACTGTGCAAATGGCGAGAGTACGCTTTCTCTCGCTCTCTTTCGGTGCGCAAATTTCGCTAAATGAACACCGCCAAGTCTTTGATGCCATCAGTTCTGGCAATAATACGCTGGCTATTGAGAGTATGCGGGAACATTTATCGCACTTGCACATTGATATGCCAAGATTGCGAGCAGCACACCCAGCGTACTTTACTGATTAAGCAGCTTTTCAAGGCGACTTGCGCTGATGCATATTATCTGCAGGGAGGCGAGTCTTTTGCTTTGTTAGCGCTTCAAATATTTTTACCTATGCCAAGCATACAGAGGCGGGAAATTGCCTATATTCCCCACAAGTTTTTTTAGTTGCTGATGGCAATCAAAGCTGAACTTTGACAGCGTGATTGCGATTTTTGCGGCGCTGAAAGCGGCTATGACTTGCTCCAGATGGAATGGCTCAGTGATAATTGGCGAGACGTCGATATCACCGCTATTCATCATAGAGTCCGCCTGTTCAAACTCACTATGCAATCTATGTATCCCTTTTAAATTAATTTCTTTAGCCAGCAAAATATTTAATGGAACGTTGATAATACCGCTGAAGCCGACTTGCACAAATGTACCCAGCGGATCAAGCGCACTGAGTGCTGCACTAATAGTCTGCGGGGCCTTTGAACACTCCATCACCAGATCATAATAGCCATTATTAACAGTTATCGTGATTGAGTAAATATTAAACACTTGGATACTAGTATGCTACTATTTCAATATGCTACTCTACTCTACTTTCACTGTTGATGGCTTAAAATTCGTGACGAGCAATATTGATAGAATAATAATTAAAAACAAAGCCTTATAGATAGACGCGGGAAACTAAATCGATTCAAAAGTAATCTAAGGAGTTACAAATGCAACAATCTTGGCGTTGGTTCGGCCCAAAAGACACAGTGTCTATTGACGACATGTTACAGGCGGGGGTCGAAACGGTTGTCTCGGCACTGCATCACATTCCCTGTGGGGAGTTGTGGCCAGTGTCAGAAATAAAACTGCGTCAACAGCAAATTGCCTGTAAAAAAGATGGCAGTGCCTCAGGCTTAGACTGGAGCATTGTAGAGAGCTTGCCTGTCTCTGAGGCGATCAAACAGCAAACTGGTGACTGGCTGCTGCATCTGGAAAATTACCGCTTAAGCCTGCACAATTTAGCCGCCCAAGGTATTAAAGTGATCTGTTACAATTTTATGCCTGTACTTGATTGGACCCGCACAGATTTAGATTGGCGGATGCAGTCGGGGGCCTCCTGTATGCGCTTTGACTATATAGATTTTGCGCTATTTGACATCTTTATCTTGGAAAGAGCACAGGCAACTGACGATTTTCCAAAAGAGATCGTTATTCAAGCCCAGCAGCGCTATCAAGCATTAAACCCCGAGCAACGTCAGCAGTTGGCCGATAATATTGTCTGTGGCCTACCGGGGGCAACTGACAACTATTCAATGCAAGATGTACGTGAGCACTTAACTCAGTATGCGGGAATGTCTGCGGATCAATTGCGACAACACTTCATTGATTTTTTAGAGGCGGTTATCCCAACAGCGCAGTCACTGGGTATGCGTATGTGCTGTCACCCGGATGATCCGCCGTTTGAACTGTTAGGTTTACCCAGGGTGATGTCGACCGAGAGTGACTATCTTCAAATGCTGTCAGCGGTGCCTTCAAGTGCCAATGGCATGGCGCTGTGTGCGGGCTCTTTAGGTGCCAGAGGGGATAATGACCTGACGGGCATGATGCAAAGGTTAGGTCCGCATGTGCACTTTTTACATCTGCGCAATGTACTGCGCGAATCACAAGATATAAAAGGCTCTTTTTACGAGACAGAACACTTGGCTGGCGACAACGATATGGTCGCCCTCATTGGTGCGGTGTTAAAGGAAGAGCAAAGACGCAGTGAAAATGGCGAAGAGGTTTGTTCTATTCCTTTTAGACCGGATCATGGACTGCATATTTTAGATGATCTAAAGCGTCAATCACAACCGGGTTACCCGGCGATTGGTAGGCTAAAAGGGTTGGCTGAATTGCGCGGCATCATTGCTGCTATGAGCCATGCACAAGTGACACTTAATCATTAACAGGTATCATATGTCTCATCAAGCAGTGTTAACCTCGCTTAAGCAAGTGCATAGCAATATAGCCGTTCCTCATTATCAGCCTAGTGCGCACAAGCCAGGCATTGTGCACATAGGGTTGGGAGCATTTCACCGGGCACATCAAGCGGTATATACCGACAGCGCACTTAATAGAGCAGGTGGAGATTGGCGCATTATTGGCGTGAGTATGCGCAGCAGTGACACGGCCAATAAATTAAATAGCCAAAATGGCCTGTATTCGCTGATTGAGCGAAGTGCCCAGCAGGCGAAAATACGGGTCATTGGCAGCATTGCTAAAGTGTTGACTGCCGTACCCAATACACAAGCTATCATTGAAGCACTGGCTGATCCAGCCATTAAAATTGTCAGTTTAACGGTGACGGAAAAAGCCTATGGGATTGCTTTTGATACTGGCAAGATTGACCTTGAACACAGCGATATTCAGCACGACTTGCAATCACCGCTTAATCCACAGGGTGTATTGGGGGTGATTTGTGAAGCGTTAGCTCGTCGTTATAGGGCTTCGCAAGCGCCGTTTACCGTCTTGTGTTGTGATAATTTACCGAATAATGGTCAAAAGTTAAAAGCAGGGGTGGTCGATTATAGTAGATACGTCAATAAAGCACTGAGTCAGTGGATTGATGAAAAGGTGGCTTTTCCATCGACCATGGTCGATCGTATTACGCCGGCGGTGAAAGCGCCTACTTATGCCGAAGCTGCTAAACAGCTTGGCTGTGTTGATAATGCTGCGCTAGAGTGCGAAATATTTAGCCAGTGGGTGATAGAAGATAACTTCCCTCAGGGCAGACCTTACTGGGAAGCCGGCGGCGCACTTTTTGTCGATAATATACACAACTATGAGCAAATGAAATTGCGCTTGCTCAACGGTGCTCACTCTATGTTGGCTTACGCGGGTTTTTTACAAGGGTGCCGCTATGTGCGCAACGTCATGAAGCACGCTGACTTGCCAGAGAAAGTGGCCGAGTATTTGCGTTGTGCTAGCAAAACCTTACCTGTATTGGCAGCTATTAATTATCAGGATTACTGTGAGCAGTTGCTCGCGCGATTTACTAATCCAGCGATGGCCCATGAGACATATCAGATAGCGATGGACGGTAGTCAAAAACTGCCCTTGAGAATATTCCCAAGTGCTGTGTATGCTTTACAGCACGCGCAAGATCTCAATATATTTGCCTATGCCACCGCTGCGTGGATACGCTATTGTCAAATATGCACTCATGCCAACAGTGGCTATTTATTGCAAGATCCAAGGCGTGAGGAAATTGAACAGGCTTTAAAGCCGCAATCAATGGACAGTGCGGCGATTGTCAGTCGGTTTTTGGCTATGGAAAACCTTTTTCCCCGTGCGCTTTTACATTCTCAGCGATGGAAAACAGCGCTAGTGCGAGCGTTGGATAGCAAAGAATTCTCAAGTGCTGCTGCGCCAAGTAAGCTTTGAATACTGCGATGCTAAAGACTGTTCAGTCGGCGAGCTGTAACGCTGGCTTAAATAATTGCGCAGCTGTTTTGAATGGATTTGAAATGATCGAGATATATCAGCACTCTACAGCGACTCGCTCAGGGAGCTATATACTGTTTTATCGTCAATTGGTAAGTTTAACTTGCTGAAACTAAACGATTATTTTTTCGCTAATGCTAGTTAGATCCCTTTATCAATATTATTCATGTTGGGATGAGTGAGCTTCAAACGCTTTTTACTAAAAATAAGCATATACTTCGATTCTTAAAATATCTCGTCAAAATATAGGAAGTATTGTGAAATCTTTTGCCCATGTAGTCGATCAAACCTCAGCGCTTAAAAATATTCTCGAAAACAGAATTATCTATCTCGATGGCGCCATGGGAACAATGATTCAAGCACACAAGTTTGAAGAGCAAGATTATCGCGGCGAGCGCTTTAAAGATTGGCACTGTGATGTGAAAGGTAATAACGACCTATTAGTGCTGACTCAGCCCGCTTGCATTCAGGACATTCACGAGCAGTATTTGGCCGCCGGTGCCGATATTATCGAGACCAATACTTTTAATGCCACAGTGATTGCCATGGCCGATTATGAAATGCAATCACTGAGCTATGAAATTAACGAGCAGGCGGCAAAACTTGCCAGAGCCGCCGCCGATAAATACTCAACGCCCGAGCATCCACGTTATGTCGCGGGGGTATTAGGGCCAACCAACCGCACTGGTTCTA
>Ga0209396_1002650_pt1 | contig 18582 bp, 16 predicted proteins | sample GOMGulsemesocosm_6_FD_184638 | JGI IMG/M metagenome (GOLD analysis project Ga0209396, IMG submission 184638) | Methane-oxidizing microbial communities from mesocosms in the Gulf of Mexico - GOM8C Gulf of Mexico (SPAdes) (version 2) | ecosystem: Environmental > Aquatic > Marine > Cold seeps...
TCATGAATTGATCAGGCGTCCTGAAACGAGCATTTTGAAATCGCTTGGGTATATATTTCTGATGACTAGGTAGTGTTATGAATGTTTCATTTGAACGACTCAAAAGTATGGTCGTTTTTGCGCAAGTTATCGAACAAGGCAGTTTAAGCGCTGCAGCAAAGCATTTAGGGCTCTCTCGAGCGGTAGTGAGTTATCACCTGAAAAAGCTAGAAGCACAACTCGAGGTAAAACTGCTTAACCGCTCTACCCGTTCTATTAACCTCACGGAAGCTGGTCAAGCCTATTATGAGCGCTGTCGCGTTATTGCCGAGCAAGCCAGTGCAGCCAATCAACAAATTGAAAACTTCAAAAGTGAACCTATCGGCTTACTTAAAATTACCTGCCCGGTAAATGTTGGTTTGCAGACTGTGGTGCCTGCCCTTAATGAGTTTAAAAAAATCTACCCTAAAATTGAGCTCGATGTCATGTTGACTGATGAAGTCGTCAATATCATGAAAGAAGGCATCGATTTAGCAATCCGCGGAGCACCATTGCCTGACTCTGGTTTACAAGCAAGTAAACTTGCCACACTAACCACTTGCCTTTGTGGGGCGCCTGAATATTTTACTCAATATGGTCGGCCAACTAAACCAGCCGATTTAGCTGAGCACCAATGGGTGATCTATAAACTAACTTCGGGGGTATTAACGTTAAAGAAAGGTAGTCGCTCATTTAGTATTGCCACTAAAGGAAGCATTAGTACTAATAATGCCGCGGCACGCACCGCATTTGTTGAAGCTGGGCATGGTTTAGCACGCATCCCTACCTACGATGCCTGGCCAAAAATTCAGGATGGTAGCTTAGAAACAGTACTTGATGATTACACCTTTAACGATATCAATGTTTATGGCGTTTTCCCGCCAGGTACTGCCAATTCTAAAAAGCTCAGATTACTGCTTAACTTTTTGAAAGAATACTTCACCAGCCAAATAAGTGTAAAGATCTCCTAGGTCACTAAGATAGCTTTCATATTTTTAGCTATTAAAATAAAGTTAACAACATGCACAAATCGGAAGCTAGAAGTGACAATATTGGTACATTTCAAGTAGCACGTATATTTATACCCGTTACCAATCAAGCTACAGGTTTCAGAGTGCTTGAGTAATTTCAATTCAAGGCGCTGTGATGAAGCAATGGTTATTCAGGAGAATCTGCTCCTGCATTCTCTAGTAAGCTATATCCATATAGCGTCATTATGAATCACAGCAACGATGAAGTGATCTTGCTCAAGCCTTTCTATGATGGGCTTAAAATGACTTTATACTGCGTTAAATAATCAAAGCATAGAATGACTATGCTTTGACTATTCTCTTTGGCTAAAGTCATTTTAATTCCCTCTGAAATCCCGCACTTTGAATGGTAACGGGTATATAGTAGGCTGGCATATTGTCGTCTGTTTGAGAGAGAGTCCAAGCAGGGTATTGAGCTATATTAATACTAAAAATATACTATGTGCTTTAGTAGATTTATAAAATGTTGGAGTAACAAATAAAACTTCGTACGCTTCTACTAGCTCTATTCAATTAATAATTAATCTTGAGAAATACGACTATACTCTAAAAGAGTAAAAGTAAGAGTAAATATTTGATAAGTTCCATACCTGCTTAATAATGCTCAGTGAATCGATATTTGATCGTAAATTTACACACTGATCATCATATAAATAATTACTCTATTTCATGAATATTTATAGGGGTTGTTAACCTTATATCACAACTAACGTTTAAGGATGGACCGTATAAATGGAAGTAATTCAGCGTACATTCATAGCAAGACAAGCCATATTCGATATAAGTCTTAAAACGATAGGTTATGAACTTTTATTTAGGAACAATCTAAGCAATGAGTTTAATGAATCATCTCCAGAAAAAGCCACCTCACAAGTCATACTCCAAAATCATATACTCGGTGATTTATCGGATGTGTGTTTCGGTAAATTAGCTTTTATTAATTTTGATGAATTTACGTTACTACAGAACTCTCCTTGCTTGTTTAATCCAAAAACTATTGTAGTTGAACTATTAGAAACAATTAACATAACAGATGAGCTTGTTTTCAATATATCTCAACTTTATGAAAAGAATTACATTCTTGCATTAGATAACTATGATTTTTCAGTTAAATGGGAGAGCCTATTTCCATATATTTCTATGATTAAAGTTGATACTGATAAAGTATCGTTAAATCAAATAAAGGGACTTAAAAAGAGACTGTTATCGGCTAAGAGCAATATAGAAATAGTTGCTAAACGCATTGAAACACAGGAACAATTCAAAATATTAAGGGCAATGGAAATTGACTACTATCAAGGGTATTTTTTCCATGAACCCGAGATTAAATCTGGCACATGTGTATCTCCTCTTAAAGTAAATTTAATTCAACTCACCTTAGAGGCGTATAAGCCTCATTTGGACTTTGACCAACTGACTCAAATCATTAGCCGCGATGTAACATTAGTGAGTGGTATATTAAAATTGGTAAATGGGACATCGGAGTGCGGCATTATTAAAATCACCTCAATTAAGCAAGCTATAACCTATTTAGGGACAAATAAGATAAAGCAGTATGTTGCGATAATATCAATGTCAACACTATCATCTCAAAGTCCGCTAGAGGTTTTTATTGAATCATTAGTTCGAGGTAAGATGATGGAATTTATCGCTGAAGATGAACAATTTAACCATGTCAAAGAAAAGGCATTTTTAACTGGGGTACTCAGTAATTTGGATGCTATATTAAATTTATCAATGAAAGAAGTCGTAAATAGTTTTCCTTTTTCACCAGATATTAAATTGGCGTTATTAAATCAACAGGGTGTGCTGTCTGAACTACTAGAATTGGCTAAGTGTTATGAAACACCTGACCTTAATAATATTGAAGGTCTTATTAAGGTTAGTAAAATACCTGAAAGTACGCTGTTAAAATGTTATCACGATTCATTAAAATGGGGGGCGAGCATAGCCTAGCCCTATTATCATATAGCTACTTTGTCGGAACAGTTCGTGTCCGCTATCTATAATGCCATTGGTGAGATAATTTTCGTTGCCTAAATACGTCCACTTTCTTATAGCAGACATTAGTTATTGGTAAACCGCCAAGCCCTCTTCTCGCCAAAAGAAGACATATTGTTTAATATTTTATGCTTTAGGAAAAAAAATTTCTTCAATGCGTTGTCCAAAGGTATCCGCAAGGGCAAAAGCAAGGGTTAAAGAGGGGTCATGCTTACCCGTTTCTATTGCGTTCACAGCTTGACGTGACACCCCTAACCTTTCGGCAAGATCTGCTTGTGACCAGCAATTTTCTGCACGAAGTACCCTTAACTTATTCTTCATGGGCATCGCCTTTCAACTGAATAAACTGTGCTATACCAAAGATAACAGCGATTGCTGGCAACATAAAGGCCGGGCTGAAGGTTGGTACCTCAACCATTTCCGAGAGCAAGCCATAAGCCATTGCAGCACAGCCAACAACACCTACAGCCCAAAGTAAACTTGCCCCCATTACGCTCTGGATATACTCATCCAATGATCGATAGTGACTTATGATCAACCGTAATAAAAATATTATTGGCACCACGGGAGACATTGCGAGAAATCCTGTGCTGTATATAGACAAATCATTGGTCTCGTTCAACACCACAGATAATGCTAAAACTGCAAGAAACATTGCGATATGTATCATAAACTTGAATCGGAATATATTTTCTTTTTTTTCTAATTCATTACTCATTTTAATCTCCGGCCTTTATCTTGTTATCGTAACGTAATTATTTGAATTATGTCACCAGTTCATGACATTGTGTCAGGTATACATTACATTTAAGGACATAGTGTGTCAAGCAAACCCGACATAAAGACAGGTGATCTTTGCACGGGCCTAATAATGAAAAATTAGAAGCAAGGGTAGCTGAATTACTGAAATAGTCGTTTCTTTTGCAAAGCAGAAGTTTTTAGATATCTACATTCGATCATTTCAATATCTATTTTCCAGCACAGCGATCATTAATAATTAAACTGATTACGCTCACTTTGTCGAATCAGTTGTCGTTAGAGAAGCAATGGGTAACGTATCTAAGCAGTCTATACAGAAATCGATTTTTTTTTAATGGAAAGGTCAGCTTTATGGTTGGAGTGATTGTACTTGAAGTTAATTTTAAAGATTAGAGGCAGTCATAGAGCGTAACCAATATGATAAGGTCAAGAAAGTTTACGCGAATTAAAAATAATAACTCTCGAGCTTAAAAATGACGGTGATAAAAGCTTAACGATTAAACGCCCCTGCTTGAGGCGTTCATATTTAAAACCTAATCCTACCCCACTAACAGTGAATAATGTTCAATGTCCTTAGGAGAACCAGCCCCGTTTGCCTACAACCCCACAGTGTGAGTTACTAAACAATAGAACATGCCTAACATTTTATTTTATGAGTACCTATTGGGTTAGCATTTTATGCGCACTCTTTAATACCGAATCTTCATGATAAATGTAGTCGTTCACTGTCGGTAACTGCTCTATGTCAACTTCAACACCATTTCCTTCAAATAATTTACCATTAGGTCTAAAAGAAGCCATCGATGATAAATTTAGCGTTAATTTAGAGTAACCTAGTGTAACAGGACGATTTGAACCACTCATGCCCGCGGTAGCCTCGCCCATTAATGTTACTTGTGGCAATAAACTAAAGGCATTAGCAAAGCCATCGGATGCACTTGCTGAGCCCGCATTAGTTAAAACAATGACAGGCTTGGTAAAATGATATTGTTGCTCTTGTGGCTCCACCATTCTATAAAGCCATTCACGATAGTTTTGTCTTGGAAAAGACCACTGTGGTGAAAATGAACCACTAAAATCTTTAACCATTTCTCTTTGCTTATTACTCCAATGGTCGCTATCAAGGGCATAAGTTTTTCGGGAATCAAGGTGATTGGCTTTAAATGCTGTTGATTTTTTTACTGCCGCGATATTAATAATTTTACCTAGGTCACCTACAGGTAAAAAGTAGCCATAAATAGCGTCTAAAATGTCATAAGTACCGCCGCCATTATTGCGTATATCAATAATTAATCCGTCAGTATTATTAAATTCACTCATAGCATTATGAATACCATCAAGGGATTTATTCATGGTATTTATACGTAAATAGCCAATATTTTCAGAGAGTAAATGGCTTTGAGCATATTTTATTTTACTACGTCTTAGCTGTTTTTTACTAAAGGGCAAAGTGACAGTGAATGTCGACTCATCACCTTCTCTGCCTAGGGTAACGTTAACTGCCTCTTCAGCTTTAGTTGAGAAGTTAGCCATAACCATAGGGAAATAATACTGCATAATAGACAAAGTTGACTTATCTACCATTTGCTTTGAACAGGCGTTGACATACCTGCTCGCCTGACTTTGGAATTCAGCTAAAGGTATTCCGTTAATCTCTTTAACTAGAGGGTAGTCATCATGAAGTAAATCACCGCCTCTAGCTTCTATAGCAACCCAACCAAGATCTGTTCTAGCGAGTTTAAATGGAAGGTTGCCACCTTGTTGACTACGCATGGGGGAAGGAGTCATTTTGTAATGGCAGTCGCCCATTTGCAAGACTGTTTCATGAAGTAAACCTGCAAACTCTTGTGTATTCACAGTTTCAGGCAATGTTGGAATAATGTTACTTAACTCTGCAATGATATCTATATTGTTTCTAGTTAAATAACTGGCTCTGTCTTTTAAATAATATTGTAATTCTTCAATGTCATTAGTCGCTTGTTGTTTACTAAGCTGCTTTGGTATTGCCATCCATTTTCGTTGACTTGCGTCTAAATATTTAGTGCCAAGCCAAGGGATGAGAGAGAAGTCACTACTTTTTTTGTGATGATTAAAGCCTTCAATTGCTAAGGTGTATTGGTTGTTTTTAGCAGAGGGCAATTTGATGGTGTAACGTTTTATTTTAGGGTCTCGTGTCGGTCTTACATTACCTGAACTATCAACAGATGAACGGGCGACCTCTTTACCATTAACATAAGCGATAAAGGCATCATCAAAATACATATATAAATGTAATGGTCTACTCCCTTTTTCAAAACTAAATGAGCTTCGAATGTAGACCTTATCAAAGTTGCCATACATTTCTTCTAAGCGAGTATTGTCATCTCCGTCTCCGTAGCCAAAACCTGCTTTACCCGATTTCCATTTACTATCGTTAAAGCTGAGAGTATGCCAATCTTTAGCTACCTCTCCAGGCTGTGCAAAATACTTCCATGTGGTTTCGTTGTTTATTAACAATTTACCTTCAGCAAATGCCTTATTATCATTAAAAGCATATTGAGCAATAATAAAAAAAACAAAAACAATCGTTATCAACTTCATTTACAACTTCATCCCTAAATTTATAAAAGGAATTATTTAAGCATACCCAATGAATAAAAAGGATCCTTGCCGCTTTGAAATTGCATCATTTCTTTATCATTTCTTTATCGATTTTATCTCGATTGCACGGTTTTCAGTATTTTGCTAAAAAATTCCCTACATTGGCTTTGGTGGTTTTAGTCAACTTTTGAATTAATGAAAAGGGTACTTCATCAATATTAGCTTTTTCTTGGATGTCATCTAACATAGCTAACCAAAGCTTGGCAGTCATTTCAGAATCGTATAATGCTCTATGGAAACTGCCCTTTGAAGCTATGCCTTTGTAGTTTATTAATGTGCCTAATTTATGGTTAGGTGCCGTTTGGTACAAGCGACGAGATAGCAATAACGAACACGAAAACTGACCATCATACCCTCTTGATATACGCTTTAGCTCACCATCTAAAAAACGTTTATCAAACGAGGCATTATGAGCAACCAAGTTTTGCCCTTGAATAAAGTCGGCAAAACGATCCATGACTTCATGACATGGCGCTGCGGTACTTAACATGTCATTGGTGATACCAGTGTAATCAGCAATAAAATGACTAACAGGCCTTCCCGGGTACATCAGCTCTTGAAAGCGCTCAGTTACTACACCATTTTCAAGTTTTACCGCACCAATTTCTATTGCTCTATCACCATTATCAGGCGAAAGACCGGTTGTTTCAAAATCGAGAATTATTAGAGAGTTTGCGTTCATAAAATTAGTGACTGCTTTGATAAGTTAGTAAATTGATAGATTATTAGATCTGCTATGGAATGATATCAGCTATACCTTATAAAAATGACTCTCTCTTCAATATTTGCATTTTTTGATGCTTATTTTCATTATCAGTACTTGCTGCTTTAACCTCTACTCTCTTCGTGGTTAATTAAACCATCTAGGTGGTCAATTAAACCACTTAATCGCATGACATATAATGTCACGATATTTCCGCTAATTACAAATCAAGACAAAAAGCTTATTAATCAGTCAATTAAAATTAAAAACCAGATTGGCACAGCACTTGTAATAGTCTAACTACTAATAAGAAAAATAATAATTAGTATGAATGAAACAATAATGTTTCATAAAATAAAAACTTTGGAGAATACTATGACTACAATTAAAACAACTCTTATCGCATTAGCTACAGCTGTTCCTGCATTGGCTTTGAGCTTACCAAGTGAAGCCGCTACTCCATCATTTATTGACAATGCATTAGTTGAAGTATGTAAAGCGGCTCAAAGCAATAAAGTATTCAAATTGAAATCTACAATCAAATCTTACCGTTTACAGGAAAAAACTGTCGCCTTAAAAGTGATGTGTAACGGTGATGATATTGTTACTTTTGCAGAAAAAAGTGGCGCAACAAAAACAGCGGCTAAATTACAAAAAAGTATTGGTGACGTTAACATTATTGATGTAGCTGCTACTGATAAAATCAATGTAACTTTTACTGAGTCATAGTAAGTGAAAGTAAATAATAGCACTTATACTATTTATTAATAGATGTCTTGATAGATAACATAAGTGCTTAGTTTACCCTAATAATGGGAAGTTACTGTCCCACCAAACAAGGTCGAGATAAAAGGCTACAAAGACATTATCTAAACTAGCAATGCCGGTATCATAACCTCTCATTGAAATATGCTGCCAACCGCCCTCTTTCGAAAAATTTACCTCCATGATTTTGTCACGTTCAGGTTATCCTAGCTTGGCTATCTCTTTGAAATCAATAAAGACAACGTTAACATCAAGATCCATGATGGCTGAGTTTTAAAATTTCATAGGCTTCTCTGATTTCGATAAAATCATTTGAATTGCCGCCTTTATCTGGATGACTAGTAAAAATTTTCTTTTGGTAAGCTTGATGTATTTCATACCAGCCAACATCCTGCTTGAGTCCTAATGTAAGCAGAGCTGAATCAATTTTATCTACAGCATAATAACGTTGCCAAAAATGAGAAAATAGTTCATCAATATCTTCCGCGGTAACGGTACTCAAATTCGACCAGTCCAAATAATAGCAAGCCAGGTCCGTATCACGTGTGGTCAGAGCAGATTTAGTTACAGGGCGATGAGGCACCAGAGAGATTTCTAAAGGAAATATGCTGAGTAAAAATCCCTCGGCTTGAATATCGCGTTGAATTTGATAAAGCGCATTCATCACAAAGAAATTCTTTTGGAAAATGATTATTTGAGGGTCAGTACCCTTTTGAATAAGCGAGAGCAAGCCCTCTTCACAAAAGTTGACCAAATCAATCAAGGAGCAATAACTATTCTGTTTTCTCAAATACCCTAATATTGAAATAACCAAAGGGTTGAACATTAACTCTGACTCCTTTTCAATTTATTACCATTCCATCAGTGGCACCGGATAAGAGTGTTACGCTAATGTAGGTCAACATATCAGGCTAGCTACTCACTGACCATAGCATTAATTAGCCAGCCAATTAATGCGTATTGTAGCCATTGCTAATAGCATAAGGCAGTGATAAAACCACTTCAACGCCTTGTTTCACAGCATCATCACTTTGAGAAGTGTTTTGGTCATCACTTAAATGATAATTTGAATGTTCACTTGAATAGTTATCTATTTTTATCGAACCATTATGGTTAAACATTATTTGCCGGCAAAGAGCTAAACCAATACCACTGCCTTGAGGTTTTGTCGTATAAAAAGGTACGAAGACATTATCTAAATTGGCAATGCCGGTACCATAATCTCTAATTGAAATATGCTGCCAACTGCCCTCTTTCGACAAATTTACCTCAATGGTTTTTTCATCTAAATGACTCATGGCTTCAACCGAATTTTTAAATAAATTTATCAGTACCTGCTCAAGCTGATTTTTATCTGCTTCAATTAATAGTTCTGGTTTTAGTCCATTAACGATTTTACACTGCGGGTAAAGTGTCGCTAAATTATCAATCATTACTGCTAACTTAAATGCAGTTTTATTAGGTTTAGGTAACTGAGATAGTTGGCTGTAACTGGCAATGAATTGACTTAAAGAATCAGCCCTTTCATTGATAATATTAACGCCCTCAAGCAACGACTGTTTATTTAACTGACTCTCTTGCCTGTGTAATTTTTTTTGCATTGATTGGCTAATGGCTACAATAGGCGTTAACGAGTTATTCATTTCATGGCTTAAGACTCGCAGCAAGCTTTGCCACGCTTTACGCTCTTTCTCCATCAACAAACGCTCGGCATTAGTTAAGGTATAAAGTTGATGCTGTTTGCCATCACTTAAAAAAGACTCTTTAGATAAAAAGTGCTCACCGGTAAGTGAGCCATCTTTAAAATCAATAATACCGGCATTGGCACTCATTATTTCAGCACCGATAGGCAATGTCGCTAATTGAATTTTGCTTATTTGGAGGTTATTAATATTGTCGGTCTCACCCAAAATAAGTTTATTCGCCGATGCATTAGCCATCACCACAAAGCCCTGCTCATCTGTAGCTAATACCATGGCATCCATTTGTTCCATAATGCGCTCTAATAATAACCGCGATTCTTTGGCTTCAATTTTATGTTTGGACAAGGTACCCGCTAAAACATTAACTGAATTAAGTAATTCTTGGAACGCTTGATTCGTTTGTAATCGACCTCTTAGCGTATAGTCGCCATCAATCATCGACTCAATTAAGTTAGATAAGGTACGAATTTGATATTGAGAATATTGCTTATTCGCCACCATAACAAAACTACACAGCAGCAATAAAACAATAAGGATAAAGGCAATCAAATAGCCTGATATTTGGGCTAAAAATAGCCCTGTGGCTGCGGTGATAAAACAAGGAATACACACCAATAAAATAAGCGCATGCTGATTATCGCCCCGCTTAATTTTTGACTTATCCAAGAGGAATTGCCAAAGGCGTTTAATCCAATTCATATTTACTCAAACGTCGATAATATCCACTTCGGCTTAAACCTAAAGACTTTGCGGTTTCAGTGGCATTACCTCGGTGAAATTTAAGCCGCTTTATCAGCGCTTTTCTTTCTATTTCGTCCAAGCTTAACGTCGGATCTTCTAAAGATTCAGCACTACTTTCAGCAACATTATTAACGCCTGTTAACATCAGCTCTGCAGTATCAATACTGTCCTTTTTACAGGTGAAAAGCACACGTTCCATCATATGACTCAGTTCACGAATATTGCCCGGCCAGTTATATTGCTGCATTGCCGTAATGGCTTGGTCAGATAACGTAGGGCAAGCTCGGTGATATTTAACACTAAAAGATTGCAGAAAGTGCGCCGCTAGCGCGGGTATGTCTTCAATACGTTCACTTAACGACGGCACTCTTAGCTCAATAGTATTTAACCGATAATATAAATCTTGTCTAAAAATATTGTTTTTAATCTCTGCCAATAAGTCACTGTTAGTTGCCGAAATAATACGGACATCGGCATGTAATGATTTACTGCTACCAACCGCCTCAAATTTTTGCTCTTCTAAAACGCGCAATAATTTAGCTTGTTGAGCATAAGGAATATTGGCAAGTTCATCTAAAAAAAGTGTGCCTTGCTCCGCCATTTCAAAACGGCCAATACGGCTTTCTTTGGCGTCAGTAAAAGCGCCTTTAACATGACCAAACATTTCACTTTCAAACAGTGACTCGGGTATTGCGCCCATATTAACAGGCACAAAAGAGCCTTTTTCTCGCATTGATACACTATGCACATAGGCCGCCAGCATACTTTTACCGGTACCATTATCACCGGTTAATAATATACTCATATCGCTTTTTGCTAAATCATCAAGGGTTGATAATAAAGTTTGCATCACTGTAGATTGTGCAATGATGCCACTTCGGTTACCAGGGTGAGCTTGCGAAGTGAGTAACTGATTTTGCTGAGTTAATCGCTGTGCTTTTTTATCGGACTTTGCTAACGCTAATTGGTTATCAATAGCGCTGAGCATGCGCTCATTTTTCCATGGCTTTTGAATAAAATCTTTTGCGCCAGCTTGCATGGCTTCTACAGCAATATCAATGGTTGCCCAGCCAGTCATCACGATAATAGGAATAGCTAATTCAAGCGCGGTTATCGCTTCAACTAATTGCACACCCTCAGCACCTGAAGTGGTGTCTTGCTGAAAGTTCATATCAAGCAGGATCAAATCAACAGCTTGAGTTTTTAAATTCTCTAAAGCAGCTTGTGGCGTAGTGACAGCTAGAATGTCATAACCTTCGTCAGCTAGGACATATTTCAAACTAGCAATGATATTTATATCATCATCGGCGATAAGTATTTTTTTATTCACAAGTATCTTTAATCATAAGTCGTTAAATTTCCGCAGTGTGCCTTCCTAGATTATCTCATTACTGTAAGTAAAAATGAGTAAAGGAACAAGGGCTGCAGGTGAGAAAATAAGTAAAGGGTAATAGAAGCTATATTACCCTTATTCATTTTCTGATTACTCGTAACGCAGCGCCATACTCGGCTCCATTTTCACTGCACGTTTGGTTGGTGCATAGATTGCTAACATGACAATGACTGACAAGCCCGTAACAACCGTAGTAGCAATACCGAAGTATAGATATACCGGAAAGATCCCTTCAGTAAACTTATGAAAGCCAAAAGAGATTAAAGCAAAAAGTACTACGGCTAAACCTAAACCAATAACCAACTGACGAGCTCCTTGCTTTAAAAACATTTGGGTAATACTTTTATCACTGGCACCAACCGCGCGCCTAATGCCTACTTCATGCGTACGCTGAGCCACTGAGTTTGCGGTTAAGCCATAGATACCCACCATGGCTAATAATAGAGCAAAGAAGCCGGTAGCAAAGGTTACGTTCGACATTAATCCCATTGAATCTCGCATCATATGTCTGTTTTTACTCGCTAGTTGCACTGAGTAAGTCATTTCAATAAAACGATCAGTATCAAACATCGCCTGATAGAAAATTTCTTCCGCATTTTCCGTATTAGGCATAATGCGATAATAGACGATTTGAAAATTACTGATAAATTGTAATCCTGATACATAAATTTCATCAGCACTGTCTAAGCGACTTAAAATAGTTGTCGGGTTTAAACGATCGGTGACCACCCCCACAACAAAAACTTTTTCATTTTTATCATCTAATTTTATTTGAAAACTTTTTTCTAATGGTGACTCTCCAGGCCAATATCGTTTAGCCATTGATTGGCTTATCATAGCTGTTTTTCGGTGACCCAATTTATCAAGATGAGTCAATTGTCTACCTGCTACTAAGTGAATGCCTACTGTCGCGGTATCACCAATAACCGTAATAGTATCAATTTTAGGTTTGCTTTCTTCTGAGGCATAATCTTTTCCCTCTAAAGTCACCGTTGATTGACGTCGCCAATCGTTTGCTACAACACCAGTAACGTTAGGATGCTGTTCAATTTTTTCTTTTAGCGATTGAAACAAGGCTAATTGCTGGGCTGGCTCTGGATATTTACCTTCTGGTATCGACATTCTTGCTGACATTACATCGGTATAGTTATCACCCATTTCAAGGTTAATAAATTTATGTGATATATAGGCGGAAACAGAGCCAATTAACATTAACGTGGCAACTAAAAAGACTTGGCTAGTGACTAATAGACGAGAGATACGTCCTGCTTTTTTACTTTGCGCACCACGAGTACCGTCTCTTAATGTGGTATTAATATCTTGCCTAGCTGAGCGCCATGCGGGTAAAAACGCTGATAATAAAATGGTTATAAGCGTAAATGCTATACCCATTAACAAGGTGCGTAGATCCATGCCCCAGTGCCACCAAAATGAACCACCCGTAGGAAGCCATGAGTGCAGCGCAATTTCGGTATAATCTAAAGCGGCACCTACTAAGAGTAATGATAAGATGCCACCAATCGTTGAGATAATAACGCCTTCCCACATTAATTGGCTAACTAAGCGCGAAGTCGTTGCCCCTAAAGCAGCACGAATAGCGGTTTCTTTTTGACGTTCAATTGTACGTGCAAGTAATAAATTTCCGACATTGATACAAGCAAGCAATAAAACCAACCATGAAATTGCATTTAAAAAAACAAAAACGACACTGCCTTGCCCGCCGGTTTGCGCTGCTTGAAATGACATTAGCTTCACAGATTTTGTAAACTCAGGCATGTTATATAATTCAACATTTTGCTGATAAACTTGGTTAATCGCTTGCCCCAACTCCAATTCAGCTTGTTCAATAGTGATGTTTGTTTTAACTCGGCCATAGGCATTATAGTTTTCGCTTTGCTGTGCTGTTGCATTAAAAACACCGTCTGACAGTGGCAACCAAAGTTGTGAGGTATTGGGAAATAAGTACCCCTGTGGCATAACCCCAATAACATCAGTGATAGCCCCGTTTAATACCATAGTTTTAGATAAAACATTTTCATCGCCATTAAGCTCCGTCTGCCAGGTTTCATAGCTAATTAGTGCTACAGGAATTGCACCAACCTTGGTATCTTGTGCTTGAATCGTTCTACCTAAAATAGGTTTAGTACGGCTAAATTCAAAAAAACCGCTCTGTACAAAACTGCCTGAAATATCTTTACCTGACTGCTCAACAGACAAACGAATATTACGATTATCATAAACACCAAACTCGGCAAAGCTGGTCACATTATTTTTTACGTTTATATATTCATAACCTGTAATTAAATTATAGTTACCGTCAAATTCAACGGTAATCGCCTTGGCTGTTTCAGCCTCTGGTATGGGCAGGTCTTTGTAAACCATGGTATATAAAAACGAAAAGGTGAATAAACTAATCGACAAACCGCCAACTAGCACCCCTAATGTCATCGCGGTAAATTTAGGCGCTTTAAATAATAAGCGAAATGCGTATTTAATATCTATTAACATCGACATAGTGATTCTCCTAAGGTTAACCCGCAGCCAATTCAACTGGTTTAACGATTGCTTGGCGTTCATGATTGATATTGTCTTTGATCAGTTGTCCATCAAACATCTCTAAACAACGACTTGCTCTTTTCGCAGACGATGGATCATGGGTAACCATACAGATAGTTGCGCCATCATGATGAAGTTGATCAAAAAGTTGTAAAACCGCTTCGGCATTTTTTGAATCTAAATTACCCGTTGGTTCATCGGCAAGGATAATAGCAGGATCATTGACTAAAGCTCTGGCAACAGCAACACGCTGTTGTTGTCCGCCTGATAACTGAGACGGGTAGTGATTTTTACGATGTCCCATCTCTACCTTTGCCAACACTTCATTAACTTTAGCTTCAATGAATTTTTTCGATTTACCTGTTTGGTAGGTTAACGGCAACATAACATTTTCAAAAACCGTGAGATCTGAAATCAAATTAAATGATTGAAAAACAAAACCTATTTGTTCACTACGTATTTTTGCGCGTTGATCTCGTGTTAAAGCAGATACATCACTATCGGCTAAATGATAATGCCCTGCACTAGGTGCATCTAATAAGCCTAATAAAGATAATAGCGTTGATTTACCACAACCTGACTGACCACTTAAGGAAAGATATTCGCCCTTATTAATCACGAGATTAATACTATTTAAAGCGCGGGTTTCTATTTCTTCCGTTAAGAATGTTTTACTAATATTTTTTAAAGTAATGAGTGCTGTCATAGTTATTTCCTTATTGAATCAGCAGATAAATTGTACTGATTTAAATTTGTATAGTTTTATTTAGTTTTGTTGAGTAGCAAGCAACTACTTAATTAATCTTTATTTCTTGATGCTCTTGCCAGCTTGAGGTGTCTGAAATAATAATTTCATCTCCAACCAATAAGCCATCTAAAATTTGAATTTTATTGACCGAGCTTTGACCTAAACCAACGAAGTGTTTGCTAGCAAACTGTTGATCTTGGCTTAACTTATACAAGCCTGTTTTTGTATGCCTTGGCGCATAAACAGGCCGTTTTACAAACAAGGTATTTTCAATATGACTAATGGCAATTAAGCCATCAACGGTTAATTCAGGCCGTGCTTCGACAGGTAGTTCACTGGTAATTTTAACATCGACTAGCACCATGCCAGCTTTTACTGCAGGATCGATGCGTATCACTTCACCAACAATCTCACTGGTACGAGTATCAAGGGTCACTAGTTGCCCTAACGCTATATCCCTAACTCTAACTTCTTGTACCTGTAATTCCGCGAACAAGGTATTTTGATCTGCAACAAGTGCAACACTGTCGCCTACCTGTGCTCGCTCACCTAGCTGTAGTGATACTTGCTGCACAACCCCAGAGGTTGATGCTCTCACTTGCAGCGATGCTACTTGTTCTTTAACCCGCTGATAATTGTTTTTAACTAAGCCAATACGGGCTTGTTGAGCAACTTGGGTTGCCGCCATATTCGCTTTCATTTTTTCTGTTTTTTGTTTTTGGGCGAGCCAAGATTGCATTTGCTGTTTAACCGCTAATTGGCTGCGCTGATGTTCAAGTGCAGAAACAGTCGCATTACCTTGAGCAAGTAATTCAGTTTCTGCATCCAATTTTAACTTGGCTGATTGATAGCTATATTCGGCAGACAATACTGAATTCTTTAAATCAACCATCTGAGACTCAAGCATCACAAACGCAACATGGCTTTCCGCTTTTTTAGCTTCAAGTTCCCAACGTGCTTTTTCTAAATTACGGTGTAACTCAGGGTTAGATAACTGTACTAAAACATCGCCTTTATTGACTTTCGCGCCAGCTTTAACAAAAACTTGTTCCGCTCTGCCTGAGACTTGTGAAGATACCCAACGAATATTTAACGGCTTCAATACACCTGTTGCACGAACATTAACGCGAAAATCACCTTGCTCTACTTTGGCAATAACAAGGGCGTTTCTTTCAATAAAATAAGAAGCATTACCTAAAACATTTCTTAATGAATAAGTACCAATAAATAGAATAAAAACAGGTAAAACATACCAGTATTTTTTCCACAGTGTTTTTTTAACGGCTGCTCTTTGTATATCCATAAATCATCTTAAATTTGTTATTGAGATGATTAGTTATTACAAGTCTTATGCCAACGCACAAGAAAAACATAATACACTGATAAGTATGTGTTTTATGAAAATAGAATATTTGAGGATATAGAGAACTGTGTCAATTACGACACAGTCTAAGCGGCAGTGAGTCGCACTTTTGAGACACGTGTATCATTAAGGAATTAATGCTTGGTTGTTCATTAAATTTTTTTTAAGGATAAAAACGGCATATTCATTCACACTTTTAACGGCTGTTTTTGTTTAAGTAATAGCAACTATGCCAACGAAGAGGGCAAAATATATCGACTAAAACAAATTAAGGTTAAATCCGTATTTAACCTTTTTTAAAAAAACTAAGATGAGTGCTTACCTGAAAATGATAATATCATCGCCATAATTTCATCAGTCATCCTCTCAGTTTCAATGATCTCTGGTGTAAATGAAGCCCTAAATAAAGTCATTGCTGGAGTAAGGTCTGTGAGTAAATCAAGCTGAGGGTGGTCGTCGCCAATAATCCGTGCAATAGCAGATCTAAAATGCTCGACACTAAAACCTTCTTTTACTGCCTCTTCGATACCTTTGTCTGCGCGCATTGCTGCAATCAGCCCAGGTACAAGATCTGGTTTTTCAAAAGTGCTGCTGCATTTAGACTTAACCAATACTCTCAAGTCTGCGATAGGATCATCAGTCAGCTCAAGCTCTGTTTTCGGCATAATCTTAATTGCTTCTGCAATTAACGTTTCTTTTTTTGGCCAGCGTCGATAAATGGCGCCCGTACCAGCGCCAGCACGAATTGCGACATCTTGAACTTTGAATTTATCAAAACCAACCTCAAGCAGTAGGCCTATCGCTGCTTGTAAAATTGACTCGGTTCGACTTTCATCACGCTTTCGCCCTCGAATTTTATTGGGACTTTCAGATATATTTATTTTCATAGCGGCAATTCTAACAGAAATAAAATATGTCGAAAGTGCACTTATAGAAATAATCATTTCCGGAAATGTTGATTTCCGATTTAATTTGTTTCATAATGCACTCACTTAAACAGCTCAACAAAAAGAAACCTTATGACTTTACAACTAACATTTAACTCAAAACTCAAATTAGAATTCGCCTTCGGTAAGATAACTCAGGGAAAAGAAATGCAGCTATATGGTGAATATTTCCCCGCAATAACCCCTCTGATTATGGATTATAAAAACCAGCAAGTAGGAACATTTTCAGTTATATCTTCGAATTTTCCAGACGTCGCGCCTGAGATGGGAGCATTTACCCAGTGGGTATCATTAGAGGGTTATCAAGGCTTCTACAGCGATCCAAGATTTATTAAAGTAAAAGATTTACGTGATGACTCACTTGAGTTGTTCTCGCATGGTCACTTTTTTAAGTCATTAGATAAAGTCATAGAGATAAGCCCTGACACAGACTATGCAGTGGTAATATCAAAAGATGACTTTACCGACTTAACAACGCTGCTTACAATGCCGTTAGAAAGCGAAAGCCCTGTGCAAAGCTATGCAGGTAAATCATTAACTCTTGCTCTTTGGGATGACAAAACAGGAAAACTATTACAAACCAAAAATACTGAGACAGAAGTATTTCAAATAAGATTTAACAAACCAACTCAATAAAAATATCCCCTATAAAAATGGCATACCATTGTAGTTACATTAAAACGTGCTTATCTTTTATCTAAGTAAGCACGTAAGAGGCAAAAACATTACATTGCTTGTTAGAGGTGCTTTATTGAATTGTATTACCTTGATATAAGTAATCTGAAAAACTATCGAGAGAGGTTTCGTTTATTTCAGTAAAATAAGCAAAACTGCCTTTCATCTTCATTTCATTTTGCTTGGCCAGTACTGCCCCATCAATATGAAAAAAAGTAAAACTAATAGCTAAGTCAGTTATATTGGCAGTAAACATAGGTGAGAAATCTGCGTTATTCCAAATCGATATTTTTTCAATAAATTTGTTTTCTTTTTGATAGCTTAGTTGCCCTTGCAGTTTACCAACCGAATCTTCCCCTAGTTTTTTTAGCTGAACATTAAACGCCATGACAATATATTTCTCATCAGTCGAAACTAAAGACAGACTTTCGTGATTAATGAGTTTACGCAACGAGAGTTTTACGTTTTGCTCTTTTTTCACGTTATCACTTTGTTCCTGCTGCTTTTTGGAAAAATTTTCAACTTGTTTTTTTGTCGGT
>Ga0209396_1002653_pt1 | contig 18569 bp, 19 predicted proteins | sample GOMGulsemesocosm_6_FD_184638 | JGI IMG/M metagenome (GOLD analysis project Ga0209396, IMG submission 184638) | Methane-oxidizing microbial communities from mesocosms in the Gulf of Mexico - GOM8C Gulf of Mexico (SPAdes) (version 2) | ecosystem: Environmental > Aquatic > Marine > Cold seeps...
CAGGATTATTGGAAAAACAGCTCGAAAATTGGATATTCTTTTGAAGGATTATTAAGCACCAATTCTAAAGATTCTTTAAATTATTTTTCTGCATATCCTTTCATTTCTAACTTCGGAAAATTAGGTAGCAAAAACAGTAGTTTTGACATTATTGGTAAGGTTGGTATAGAAGGTAATCAAGCCTTCACAAGCTGGAGGTTTAGTGCAAATGTTTCAATCCAAGGAATTATTCCTAACCTTATTAATTTAACAGCGGGAGAGAACAGGTTGCGACTGAAACCAGTAGTTAATATTGGTATAAAATATTATACTGAAGTAAAAAACAATAGAAAAGTAGTAACAGATAATGAAATTTCAAATCAATTTTTTTCTGATTTTTATTATTACATACCAATTCATAAAACTTTTAGCTTAACTCTAAACGGAAAAGCTTTTTATGATATCAGTAAAAGAATAAATCCCGATAAAAAAATAAATTACAATTTTGATGCCATACTAGGGATGAGTATTGCCAAAGGTTTTAAAACCGTTTTCAAATACACAAAAGGAAGCAATAGTGTTACTTTTGAAAAAGGAGATTTCTTTAGCATTGGTGTATTATCTGACATACTAAGTGGAATAAATCAATAACTATGAGCACAAATTTCACACAAAACCAAACCATTTTAGATTTGGTCGATCAAATTCCAGCAGGAAAAGAATATTCAGATATTCTAGATGCTGAAGGGAATCAATATATAGATTTAGTGCAAGAAGGAGGTGGTGTATTAGGAATTGCGTTGGTTGGTTATACTTATATTTTAGAAAAAGCAGGAATTCGTTTTATGAGTTTGGCAGGTACTTCTGCTGGAGCTATCAACACTATGATGATGGCTGGCTTAGGAAAAATTCAGGAAGAAAAATCAGAAAAAATACTTGCTATTTTAAGCAATCAAAATTTATTTGATTTAGTTGATGGACATCACTCTGTTAGAAAAATAATTAACAAAGCCATTAAAAAAGAAAAAGGATTGGTTTGGATCTTAATTTGGAATGCAAGACGCATCTTTAATACCATGAAAAAAAAGTTAGGGTTGAACCCTGGTTCTTATTTTGAGTCATGGATTACTAAAGAATTAAGTCAGAATAATATCAATACTTTACATGACTTATTCGAATTACGTAAAATTCTTCCTTCTGGCTTAAAGCATAGAGAAACAAATACTAAGGTTACAGATATTGAAGCTAGACTAGCAATTATCACATCAGACATTACAACACATACCAAAACTGTATTTCCAAAAATGGCAAAATTGTATTGGGAGAACCCAGAAACTATTTCGCCATCTAAACTTGTCAGAGCATCGATGTCAATTCCGTATTTTTTTGAACCTTTTATAGTAAATGACATACCAGACGAGGGCGATATACATAATTCTGACTGGAAAGATTATGCTAGTTATTCTGGACCTGTTCCTCCTTCTGTAAAATTTGTTGACGGCGGAATGTTGTCAAATTTCCCAATCAATGTTTTTCATAGAGAAGATGGTGGAGTTCCAAGAATGCCAACATTTGGTGCTCGTTTAAGTACCTTCAGAGAAGACTTTAGTACAACTGATAGTACAATGAGTATGAGTATGGCAATGATTAGTACCATGCGTCAAATTCACGATTATGATTTTCTATTACGTAATCCAGATTACAAACAATTAATTTGTAGAATTGGAGCTGATAAAGACTTCAATTGGTTAGACTTTAAGATGTCAGAAGATGATAAGGTGAACTTATTTAATTTAGGAGCAAAAGAAGCCGTGAAATTTCTAAATACTTTCAATTGGCAAGTCTATAAAGAGACTAGACAACTGTAGTTTAATATTCCATTTTAACTTATAGCATTGTATTAAATACATTGCTTTTTTTTATCAAAAAGCATACCGACTTATACTCAAAAAAACAGTACTATTTCACATATTTCGTTTTCTTTAAAGTACTCATTACAATAAATGAAGCCAAGAAGAAAATTGCCAAACACAATACACTCATTTGCATAGATCCAGTAACTGAATTTAAAACCCCAAAGGTGATCATTCCAACAACAATGGCTATCTTTTCTGTAACATCATAAAAACTAAAGTACGTTGCATGATCCTCTGTTTCTGGTAACATTTTAGAATAGGTAGAACGCGATAACGATTGTATTGCTCCCATTACCAATCCTATTAGCCCTCCTAAGCCATAAAAATATAGGTTCACATTTTCTTGATCTTTATTTAACATATATGCAGAAAAACAAACCAACATCCACACAAGAATTGTAAGTTTTAATGCAAAAATATTTCCTTTTTTCTTAGACAATCTAGAGAAAATTGCCGCCCCAGCAATAGCTACAAATTGAACTAATAATATAGCAGAAATTAACTCTGAAGTTTCTAAGCCTAGTTCTTTACTTCCAAAAATACCTGCCATCAAAATAATGGTTTGTACACCAATACTAAATAAGAAGAAACTAATTAAAAATGTTTTTAAAGAAGGTTGATGTTTTAGTTCTTTTAAAACAACCTTTAATTCATTCAAGCCTTTCCATAAAACCTTTTCTCCTTTGTCATATTGTCTCTTTTGGTTTGGTAATTTTTTATAGGTAATCTGTGCAAATCCTAACCACCATAATCCAACTAAAACAAATGTTAATCGCGTTGCTAACCCTTTCTCTAACCCAAAAGTGTCATGCATTTCTACCAATACTAAACATATAATTAGCAATAAAATAGATCCAACATATCCATTGATAAACCCTTTTGCACTCACCCTATCTTGGTCTTCAGGATGTGCAACTTCTGGTAAATATGCATTGTAAAACACAATACTTCCCCAAAAGCCAATACTTGCTAAAATGGTAAATAAAATGGCAACCCAAAGTGTGGTTTCACCATCAAAGAAGAATAAACTCATTACAGACAATGATCCTAACAAACAAAATCCTTTTAAGAAATTTAATTTATTCCCTTTATAATCTGCAATACCAGATAAAATTGGTGACATAAATGCAACAATTAAAAACGAAAATGCCAAGGTATAATCATATAAAGTTGTTGGGTTCCATTGTGTTCCTAAAAAGGTAACTTTACCTTCCATGTTCTGAAAGGATTCAGTCATACTAGAATAATAGATTGGAAACACTGCAGTACTAATTACTAGAGAGTATACTGAATTTGCCCAATCGTAAAAAGCCCAAGCTTTGATTAGTTTTTTATCACCAATTTTTAACATGTAAGTTGAATTTAGTTAGTTTGAGAACACAATATAAACTTTTATCTTGTAATTGGAGTGGCGTTAAACTTTTTTGCAAGGTAGTTACCTCGGGTAAATATGTTTTTAATACAAATACTCTTGATTGAAAAGAAGAATCATTTGTATAAACTGTAAGCAACTTTTAAGATATTCGACCAAAGTTTTAAATCAAAAAAATGAAGAAATTAATCCTAGTTATGTTGATTGGACTATTTTTTAGCTGTACTACTAATGCGCAACAAAAAAAGACATCAACAAAGAAATATAAAATTACTAAAACAGAAACTGAGTGGAGAAATATATTATCAACTGAACAATATAATGTATTAAGAGAATCTGGTACAGAAAGGGCTTTTACGCATCCGTTTAATTACAACAAAGCAATTGGAACTTATGTTTGCGCTGCTTGTAAAACACCTTTATACGAGTCTAAATACAAATATGATTCAAAATCTGGTTGGCCAAGTTTTGATAGAGCAATAAAAGAGAATGTTGAATTAAATGTAGATTATGAAATTGGGTATGCAAGAACAGAGTTAAAGTGTATTACTTGTGGTGGTCATTTAGGGCATTCTTTTGAGGATGGTCCGAGAGAAACTACAGGTGCTAGACATTGCATTAATGGAGCTGCTTTAAAATTTATTCCAAAAAACTAATTCTCCATAAATAGAGAATAACCTATCTTTAGTTTTCAAACTTAAAGGTAAAGGCATGAAAAAACATAAATTTCCAAGTGCACAAACAGTATTGTTATTAATTGCAATTGTTGTTGCATTATTAACTTGGTTAATTCCATCTGGTCAGTTTGATAGATTGTCCTATCAAAAAGAAGACAATACTTTTATTACCACAAATAACAGCGGAAGTAAAACCTTAGAAGCTTCACAAAAAACCTTAACGGAATTAGGAATCAGTATTCCATTAGAGAAGTTTACCTCTGGCGCTATTTACAAACCTATTAGTATTCCTAATACTTATCAAAAGCTAGAAGCAAACCCACAAGGATTTAAAGAACTTGTGTTAGCCCCATTAAAAGGAATTATTCAAGTTGCAGATATTATTATTCTAGTACTTTTTATTGGAGGATTAGTGGCAATTGTGAATTATACTGGCGCTTTTGAAGCTGGTATTTCTAAACTCTCCGTAATTTTTAAAGGGAGAGAATATTTATTAATCATAATTATTACAACTTTGATAGCAATGGGCGGAACTACTTTTGGTTTGGCAGAAGAAACCATTGCCTTCTACCCTATTTTAGTTCCGGTTTTCTTAGCAGCTAAATATGATGCAATTGTGGCATTAGCTTCCATTTACATAGGTTCTTCAATTGGCACTATGGTTTCTACCATCAATCCGTTTAGTACAATTATTGCATCCAATTCTGCTGGAATTAATTGGACAACAGGAATGAATGGGCGATTTATCATGTTGACTGTTGGTTTAATTATTTGTATTCTTTACATCATTAGATATGCACAGCGTGTCAAAAAAGATCCCACAAAATCTCTTATTTTTGATCAAAAGGAAGAAATCGAACAACTATTCTTATACAATAGTACAGAAACTATAAAACTGACGTTTAAATTAAGATTAGTGCTTTTTATATTTGTATCATGTTTTATAGTAATGGTCTATGGAGTAAGTAACTTAGATTGGTGGTTTTTAGAAATGACTGGTGTATTTTTCGTAGGTTCAGTTCTAATCGGTGTTATTATGAGAATTAATGAAACAGTTTTTGTAAATACATTTATTAAAGGCGCAAATGAGCTTTTAGGAGTTGCCTTTATTATCGGTTTGGCTCGTGGAGTAACTGTTTTAATGGAAGATGGATTGATTAGCGACACGTTATTGTTCTACGCAAGTTCTGTTACTGATGGAATGCATAAAGGCCTATTTATTAATACGATGTTATATGTGTATAGTGGTTTGTCATTTTTTATACCATCTTCATCAGGAATGGCAGTTTTAACAATGCCTGTGTTATCTCCTTTAGCAGATGGTGTTGGTATTGGTAGAGAGGCTGTGGTAAATGCTTATCAATATGGAATAGGTTTGTTTGCTTTTATCAATCCAACAGGGATCGTTTTAGCGTCATTGGCAATTGTTAAAGTTAGTTTTGCAAAATGGTTGAAATTTGTAATGCCTTTAGTGATAATTTTAGCCATTCTTTCAATGATAGCATTAACCATTCAAGTATATTTGTAGTATGGATGTAAGTTATTTACCGAGCGTTATCAAACAGTTTGAATACAATAAAAGTTTAGGAGACAAAACCTTTAAACAATTAACAAAAGAGCAATTATTTTGGCGTTATAATGATGAAAGTAACTCGGTTGCTACTTTAGTGAAACACATTTCTGGAAATATGCTTTCTCGTTGGACAAATTTTTTAACTGAGGATGGAGAAAAGCCATGGAGAAAAAGAGACGAAGAATTTATCAACTCTTATAGTACAAAGGATGAATTGATTGCTGATTGGGAAAAAGGTTGGCAATGTTTGTTTGAAAACTTGCATAAAATCACTCCAGACAATAGTGATACAATTGTTTATGTTAGAAATGAAGGACATACAATTGCAGAAGCTATTAATAGACAATTATGCCATTATTCATACCACATTGGACAAATCGTTGTACTAGGAAAAATGTCTAAAAATAACGATTGGAAAACCTTGTCAATTGCTAAAAATGCTTCGAAAGATTTTAATGAAAAAGCCTTTGCAAAAAACAAAATCTAATGTGCTTTACTGAAGGTTTAAAATCTTATTCTACTTTTAATTGCCAGGAAATCCTATAGGCATCTTTAGGTTTTAATTCTCTTAAACCAATTTTATTATTAAAACTATTTGAAATACCCGTAACTGGTTCTATAGCAATTGTATTCTTTTTTGGAGGTGTATATACTTGCAAAAAATCATTATTTGAAGATGATCGTATTCTTAATGTATAGTTTGGAGTTACAAACTCAACTTTATTTGAGTTTAGTAAAAAGCAATTATCTAGTTGTTGTTCTTTTATTTCTATTGCACCTTTATTTTTAAAATCAACAATTTCTTTTGTTATTAAATTATCGTCAAAAGCGACTTGTTTATCACTATCAAATTTCAAAATACTGCTGTATAAATCATCACTAAAAAAATACGGATGCCAGCCAATTGTAAAAGGAAAAACTGAATTAGAGGTATTCATTACCTCTACTTGTACATCTAAACTAGCTTTTGTTAAGGTGTATGTTAATTGAATTGAATAGGTGTATGGAAACCCTTCTGTTAAATTTGTTTCTATATATTCTAGAACAACCAACGCTTTTTCTGAAGTCGCTTTCTGCGCAATGATTTTAAATTGTTTGTTGTACACAAATCCATGTAAGGCACTATTTTCTGAAGCATTATTTGTTTCCAAATGATATTCTTTTCCATTAAACCAATATTTTCCATCTTTAACTCTACTTACAAACGGAAATAAAATAGAAGACGCATACGTCTCTTGGTATTCTAAAGGGTGTAAATCTTGTATTAAAGGAACCGAATTTAGAGTTAACTCTTGTAAACTAGCTCCTTGATTCAATACAATTTTAGCAAATGATCTGTCATTAAAAATTTCAACAACTTTTAAGTTATTTTCGGAATCTTGAATCTGTTTAATTTGGAATGACATATTAGAATTTTACACAAATCAATCAAAAATTAAATTGAATTCCTAATTATTATAAAAAGAAAGATCCATCGCTTTATATCAAGCCTAAATGCGTAAAAAAGAAAAAACACATTAAAAACCAAGTATCAAATAACAAAACCAAATAGCGGAATTAAATTCCTTCGAACCATTGTTTAAAAGCAGCTACTTTTTCTCTACTTACAATAATCTCTTTTTCATTAAAAACATTTGAGGTTATCTTTAATCTACTGTTAGAATATACCAAGACATCTTTAATATCAGAAATATTCACAATAAAAGTTCTATTAACTCTAAAGAATTCGGTTGGTTCTAATACATTTTCTAAACGTTCTAATTTATAGTCTAAGATGTACTTTTTCTTTTGATCGGTAATTAAATAAACCGTCCTTCCTTCTGCATAAAACAACGAGATTTCTCCAGTTTTTATAGAATGTATATGGTTTCCTAACCGAACTAAAAACCGATCTTTTGTAGTGTTCTCTGAAAGCTGTTTTACTACATTTGAAACGTTCTCAATACCGCCAAAAACATGTTGGAATTTCTTTAATTTATTCATGGCAGTAGAAACATCTGTAAACGTAATCGGTTTTAAGATATAGTCTATACTGTTTACTTTAAATGCGTCAATTGCATACTCGTCAAAAGCAGTAGCAAAAATTACAGGTTTGTTTATTTGAGTCTGGTTAAATATCTCAAAACTTAATCCGTCAGTTAATTGAATATCCATAAAAATGATATCATAATCATCGTTACTATTAAACCAAGAAACAGATTCAGATATACTTGATAGTTTTTCTACCACAGTAATTTCAGAATTATATTTTAATAAATATCTTTCTAGTTTTTCTGCTGCTAAAGACTCATCTTCTACAAGTACGATTTTCATTGATTAGGCTTTTATTTTTAAGATTGGTACTGTAATTGTTCTTGTATTCTCTTTCAAAAAAATATCAAGTTTCTTTTCACTATAAATACTATAAACGCTAACAATTTCCTCAATGCTTCTTTCATCAAAAACATCAAGAATTCTATCTTCAGTTACATAACTAATCGTAAAACAATCATCTTTTAATTCAATTGTAATTTGCATATCGACCCTTGTAGAAACAATTGTTGTTTTAATAATTTGTTCAACAATATATAATAAGGTTCCTGGAACAATCAAAAAATCTGATGCCATTATATTTGTTAAACTAACCTTTCTGTAAGGCAAATGATTGTATAGTAAAATCAGTTCATCTAAGATTTCTTGTTCTTCTTTAATAGAAACTAATTGTTCTTTTCTGCTTGCTAAAATATAACGATAAATAGTTGCTAAATGATCTATAAATTCATCAACTTTATCCTTGTTTTCTTTTATAAAGCCAAGCAACACCTCAAAGCTTTCAAATAATAAATCAGGATTAATTTCCTTTTTGAATTGCTTAAATTCCTCTTCGATATTCTGCTTTATCAAAAGCTCTTGTTCTAATTTTTGAGTATTTATTTTATATAAATATTGATGACTTAAGTTTAAGAGCACATAACTTATCGGAATTGTACAATAGATACTATTAAAAACATACAGTTCTTCTATTAATGGAGCATAATCATAAGCATACTTATAATAAGAAAAGAAAATTAAAGTAACGATAGCAACACATAAAACAAAAGCAATACAAATATGAATTAACAACATGATTGCTGTTCCAAAAAAGCTTGGTATCCTTTTAATTAACCATAAAAGTAACAGAGAAAACTCATGAACCATGTAAGACAATGCTATACAAACGTATAATTCTTGACTTAAAAATTCTTCTTGTAATTGAGCAATATCATTTTTGATTAATAAAATTAGTAAATACGCTACTATTCCACTAAAAACTGGGCTTAAAAACCTAAAAACTGGAGTATGTATAAATAATTTCCTCATCGGATAACAGGGATTTTAACTAAAAATATATTTCCATTACTAATAGAAATCCCTTTACCAGCGAGTAATAAATAACGTGTGTTGATATTCTTTAATCCGATATTAAAAGAAGTGATATTGGTTGGTTCTTCGGTGATACTATTTTTTACGCAGATATAATTCCCTTCTACATAAACTGATATTTCCAACGGATTATTTTTATCCATTGTATTATGTTTAACAGCATTTTCTATCAACATTTGCAAAGCTAAAGGCGGAATTTTTGTGGTATGTAAATCTTCAGATATATCAATTTTAATACGCAATTTATCTTCAAATCTAGTTTCTAATAAATATTGATAAGAGCCTACAAACTGTAATTCTTCTTTTAAAGGAATTAACATAGAATGATAACTACTTAATGTAAACTGATACATGTTTGCCAGTTTTCTAATAAACAACTCAGACTTTCTAGCATTTGAATGTGCTAATGAAGAAATGGTATTTAAACTGTTGAATAAAAAATGCGGGCTTAATTGAGACTTCAATGCTTTTAATTGTAAATCTATTTGTTTGCGTTCTTGCTTAACAGAATCAATTTGTAAAGTAGCAAAAGAATAGTATGAGTAAAACGCAAAATAAATTACAGAATACACCATTAATAATATACATAATAAAATAGATAACTTAATTAGAGTATCTTGATAGTCTATAAAGAAATCTTCATTAGAAATAATATAAACTGAATACAAATAAATACTTCCAAAAACAAGGCTAAAAGCAACTAACATTTGCAATACAAACCCAATAAACAATCGATTGTTAGTTTGTGTTTGCCAAGGAAAAAGCTTGTCTAATTTTATTGCTAAAAAATAAAGAACATAGGCTACTAGCAAACCTAAAAAACCAGACAAAAGTCCGATTATAATTGTATATTCTTGTAGTTCTCCTTGGTTACTAATAACTAAATAGTAACTCAACAAGAAGCTAATAATTGACGATAAAACAACAATTAGTAGATGTTTTTTCAATGGTTTGGCAGTTTTTATTAAGTCTTTTTATTTTCAATTATAAAGATACTCAATCTTAATTGGATTGCTCTAAATAAGATTGAGTATTGAATGATTTCTTACTAATTTAAAGCTTTCATTACTCTACCATAATAGGTATCTGAATTAACACTTTTTGCTGCTTTCCTGTAAGCACTTTTTACTTTTTCTGAAGATCTGTTTACTTGTTTTGCAAATGACAATAGAACTTTTGATAAAGAATGACTAGAGTTAATTGTTTTACTAGTAGATTCCATTACCATAATTAATTGACTTTCAGATAGCATATTTTTAGAGCCCATTTTGGTGTAAATATTTGCTAAATAATGATCAGAATTTATAGTTTCCTCCATCATTTTTAAAACAGTATTTAAAGATGTTCTGTCTAATTTATTTTTCAACAATTCTGTTATAATAGTAGAAATATAATGATCTGATTTTATATCTTTCACAGTAGATAAAAACTGAGCATAGGCTTTCGTAGATAAATTCTTATTCTTTAAAGCAATTTTTAGAATGTTCGTTTTATAATGATCTGATTTTATGTCTTTAGTCAACGTTAAAATCTTAGCCATATTGGCATCATTTAACGTTCTGTTTTTCATAATACTCTTTAATAACTGGGAGATATAATGATCTGAACTAATTCCTTTAGTAATTTCTAATAAACTTCCTAATTGTTTATCAGAGATAGAAGAATCTTCAATTACCTTCTTTAATACGCTTGATATATAGTGATCAGAATCGATACTTTTTGTTGCATTAATATAAGCAGTTATTGTTCTATCATTTTTTAAGAATGCTTTTTGGTTACTTTTTAAAATTTGAGAAACATAATGATCTGACTTGATGTATTTCCCTGTAGATTGAATGGTCTTAACCAAATCGTTTGTACTTAAATTCTTTTCAAGTAATAATTTTATATAAGCTGATTTTACATAGTCACTTTTCATTTTACTTACTTCAGAAAGTACTCCAGAAGCACCACCTTTTCTATAAAAACGATCTACTCTGCTTTTTGCAGCGATAGTTGTAGTTCTTAAAATTTCTGGTAAAATATCTGCCAACCATTTTTTTCCGGCTGAATTAAATGGCTTTTCAGACCAACCTACAAAGTATTTCTTAACTAGAGTTCCAGACTCATTATGAATTAATATTCTTCTTTTTGTTCCGAAGCTCGATTTCTTTATTTCTATAAATCCACCTCTAGAAATCCCTATAATATCTTTATCATCGTTAGATAAGGTAATCTCTCCTTCATATTCTATTCTAAAGTCTTTTTGACCATTTTTTATATGATAGGTTTTAACTCCGTTTTTACTAGAAGAATTGAAAGAGTAAGAATTACTCTTTGTATTCTTTACACTTGTTTGTGCATTTACACTAGATGAAAGTAAAAACACAAGCATTAATGCTGTGCTAAAAATTGTTTTTTGTAAAATTGTTATTGTTCTCATGATTAAGTTTTTTCTATTTGATGTAACAAATGTATGTTAGATGTCTTCTTATAAAAAACGAAATGTATTCAACTGTTTTATTTTTGTAGTGAATTGTATTATAGATATAGTTTTGTATATTCCTCATCAATTAACACACCTATTAAATGACCAAAGAAGAGATTGTAATTATTCTTGAAAACAAACATCAAGAGCTATTTGATTGGTTAGATCTGCAAACTGATGAATCCTGGATACAAGGTCCAGAAGGAAAATGGACTGTTGGTCAACACATTTTACATTTAGTAGATGCTTCAAAATTATTAAACAAAGCATTGAGCTATCCAAAGTTCATACTAAAGTATAAGTTTGGAAAGTCAAATAGAGACACTAGATCTTATGATGATGTCTCTAAAAGATATCAGGAGAAACTTTCTATGAATCAAGAAAAAGCAAAAACATTCAATCAAGATTTAAAGACACCAAGCACATCAGAAAGAAAGCAATTGATTGCTCAACTTCAAGTTGAAAACAAAAAACTGCAAGCAAGAACTCATAAGTGGAAAGACAGACATTTAGACACCTTATTAATTCCACATCCATTAATGGGCAAAATGACTGTACGTGAAATTATCATGTGGTCTGCCTATCACACAAATCATCATACCGATATTTTAAAAGAATTCTATTCATGAAAAAAATAATTTCAAAACCCCATATATTCTTTTTTATCCTTATTCCTGTATTGCTTCTTTTTGGATATTTAAATAAAGAATCTACTATTGATATCAATATTTATAATTCATTTTTTGTTATTCATCAAAAAAGTATTTGTTATATATCTGCTGTCTTTTTTGGATTGATTGGATTGAATTATTTTTCTCTTATTTGGGCAAAAAGACCTCCAAAAAAATGGCTAACACGTGTTCATATCATTTTACAATCCATCTCTTTAATTTTATTGTTCACAAGAAATAGCTGGAATTGGATTGGTGAAAACGAGTATCCACTCGAATTAAACTTAGCTCCAGATTATTCTAATTTGATTCTCATTATATCATTTTTCTTCTTTCTGATGGCTACTTTAATTCATTTAGCCAACTTCTTTATTAGTTTAATGAGTAAATCAAAATAACAACGTTAATTTCATTCAAAAAATCAGGGGAGTTTCATATATTTGTGCTTCCAAAAAAAGAACACAGAACACATGTTTAATAATTTAAGCGATAAATTAGATAAAGCCTTACACACGTTAAAAGGGCACGGTAGTATTACAGAAGTAAACGTTGCAGAAACGCTAAAAGAAGTTCGTAGAGCTTTATTAGATGCCGATGTTAACTTTAAAATTGCCAAAGATTTTACCAAAAGAGTACAAACTAAAGCCTTAGGACAAAATGTATTAACGACATTAAATCCTGGACAGCTAATGGTAAAGTTGGTGAAGGATGAATTAACAAACTTAATGGGAGGAGAAACCGTAGGAATTAATCTTGGTGGTTCTCCAACGGTAATTTTAATGTCTGGTTTACAAGGTTCTGGTAAAACTACTTTTTCTGGAAAACTAGCAAATTTCTTAAAAACTAAAAAGAACAAACAAGTTTTATTAGTTGGTTGTGATGTATATCGTCCTGCTGCAATAAATCAATTACAAGTTGTTGGAGAACAAATTGGAGTTGAAGTATATGCAGAAGTTGGAAATCAAAATCCTGTAGAAATTTCTAAAAATGCATTGAAGCATGCAAAAGCGAATGGTAAAAATGTAGTTATTATTGATACTGCTGGTCGTTTAGCTGTTGATGAAGCAATGATGACAGAGATTTCTAACATTCATAAAGCTATAAATCCACAAGAAACATTGTTCGTTGTAGATTCTATGACTGGTCAAGATGCTGTAAATACAGCAAAAGCCTTTAACGATGTATTGAATTTTGACGGTGTAGTTCTTACAAAATTAGATGGTGATACTCGTGGTGGAGCTGCGTTAACTATAAAGTCTGTTGTAGATAAACCAATTAAATTTATTGGTACTGGAGAAAAAATGGAAGCAATTGATGTTTTCCATCCAGATCGTATGGCAGATAGAATATTGGGAATGGGAGATGTTGTATCTCTTGTAGAACGTGCTCAAGAACAATTTGATGAGGAAGAAGCTCGTAAAATACAAAAGAAAATTGCCAAAAATCAATTTGGTTTTGACGATTTCTTGAGCCAGATTCAACAAATCAAAAAAATGGGAAACATGAAAGATTTAGTTGGTATGATTCCTGGTGCTGGTAAAGCAATGAAAGATGTAGATATTGATGATGATGCATTCAAAGGAATTGAATCGATTATTCATTCTATGACTCCTTCAGAAAGAACTACGCCAACCTCTATTAATTCTAGTAGAAAAAAACGTATTGCTAAAGGTTCTGGAACTACAGTACAAGATGTAAATCAATTAATGAAGCAATTCAATCAGATGAGCAAAATGATGAAAATGATGCAAGGTGGTGGCGCAAAGAAAATGATGCAAATGATGAAAGGCATGAAATAGTAATGATAATAAATTAGTCTCAGTAGCAGTTTACAGGAAAATGGATTTTAAACAATTATTAGCTTATAGAAAAGCATTTGAATTATCAATGTATATCTTTGAGGCTACAAAAACTTTTCCAAAAGAAGAAATCTATTCTTTAACAGATCAGATTAGAAGAAGTTCTCGTTCTGTCTGTGCTAATATTTCTGAAGCATACAGAAAAAGAAGGTATCCAAAACATTTTATTAGCAAACTTACAGATTCTGATGGTGAAAATTCTGAAACTAGCACCTGGTTAGATTTTGCTTTTAAGTGCAACTATATTTCACTAGAAGAGTACCATAAATATTCAGAGCAAAATAAAGAAATTGGGAAACTGATAAATTATATGATTATTAATCCAGAAAAATTTGGAGTAAAGGTTGATTAGCTAAAAAAACTGCGACTGACACTGCGACTAAAAACTATACAACATGATATTATTAGACGGTAAATCAACATCCAATCAAATTAAAGAAGAAATTGCAGTTGAAACTAAGCAATTGGTTGACAAAGGAATGAGAGCTCCACATTTAGCTGCTATTCTTGTTGGAAGTAATGGCGCGAGTTTAACCTATGTAAATGCCAAAGTAAAAGCATGTGCAAAAGCTGGCTTTGAATCTACTTTAGTTAATTTATCAGAAGAAATATCAGAAGAAAAATTATTACAAGAAATTGAGAATCTAAACACAAATCCAGAAATTGATGGATTTATTGTTCAATTACCGTTACCTAAACATATTGACGAGCAGAAAGTTTTAATGGCCGTAAATCCAGATAAAGATGTTGATGGTTTTCATCCAACAAACGTTGGGAAAATGGCATTAAATTTACCTACTTTCTTACCTGCTACTCCATTCGGAATTTTAGAATTACTAGAAAGATACAAGGTAGAAACAAGTGGAAAACATGTTGTTGTTATTGGTAGGAGTCATATAGTTGGTAGTCCAATGAGTATTTTAATGTCTCAAAAAAGAACGGCTGGTAATTCAACTGTTACGATTACACATAGTAGAACTAAAAACTTAAAAGAGATTACTTTACAAGCAGACATTATTGTAGCTGCTTTAGGAATTCCAGAGTTTTTAACAGCAGATATGGTAAAAGAAGGTGTTACGGTAATAGATGTTGGAATTACAAGAATTGCAGATGACACAAAGAAAAACGGGTTCCGTTTAGCTGGAGATGTTCATTTTGAATCTGTATCAAAAAAATCTAATTTCATTACTCCTGTTCCCGGAGGTGTTGGCCCAATGACCATTGCGATGCTACTAAAAAACACCCTATTAGCAGCAAAAAGAAGAAGTTAATTTCTTTATCATATCGCAGAAAATAAATTTAAATTGAACGATTTATTTCTAGAAAGCTTCTATTCTCTTATTGTAGTTAAACTAATCGTTTTTTCCTCTAGTTAAACCAAACAATAAAAGATTTAACTTTCGCTAAGCCAGGAATTTGCTCTAAACTAATCTTTTGAGTGCTAAAATCTCTCAATCCCAAGTCTTCTTTATCTAAAGTTAAGGTCACATTTAAATCATCTATAAAAAGAGTAGCAGAGCTTAAAGAAGTTTCAACTTTAGTAATTGTATTATTTAAATTTATATCTTCAAAGATAGACTCTACAGAAATCTCAGATTTTGTTTTAAATCGTTTATCAAAAATTCGAATACTTTTTATTGTCGATGTTGAGTCTAATTGTTCTTTAGGTATCACAGTTAACAAATGATTCCCGCCCTTTTCATAAATTAAATACTCATCATCATCCTGAAAATAGTTATCTCCTAAAGAGCCCTCACTTAAATTTTTAACAATAGAATCATTTTTAAATATCTTATCTAAATCTTCCATTGTTGTTAACGGCGTTAACTCACCTACTTTTCCTTTAGCTATATCGAATTTATTTCCATCTCCACACCCAACAAATAAAAGAGTTAAAAAAATAATTGTTAAGATTCTATTTATTTTCATATTCATTCTTTTAATAATTTTAGATACTATGTAAACGCTCCTTTTTAATTTTTCTTATAAAATGTCCATAAAAGTAATCAAACTTTAAGTGATATAAAATAATAAAAGGTGAATAAGGCTATAAAAAAAAGTTAAACTTATTATCTGGCTATTGTATAATTTTTTCTATTTAGTTTCAGTATCTTTGCCAACCAATGAAAAATGAGGTTAAAGAGTTAATAAACAAGGGTGAAATGCTTCCATTAATGGAAGAATTTTATACGATTCAAGGTGAAGGTTCACATACAGGAACTGCTGCATATTTTATTAGAATAGGTGGTTGTGATGTTGGATGTCATTGGTGTGATGTAAAAGAAAGTTGGAATGCAGATTTACATCCTCCAACAAAAACGGATATCATTGTTGATAATGCTAAGAAATACGCAGATACTGTTGTAATTACTGGCGGAGAACCATTAATGTGGAGTTTAGATTATATTACTTCTCAATTGCAAGAGAATAATATGAAAACACATATTGAGACTTCTGGAGCTTATTCTTTTTCAGGAAAATGGGATTGGTTTTGTTTATCTCCGAAAAAGACAAAACTACCTTTAGACGAAGTATATCCTGAAGCTGATGAATTGAAAATGATTATTCATAATTTGAGTGACTTTAAGTTTGCAGAAGAGCAAGCAGAAAAAGTTGGAAAAAAGTGCAAATTGTATTTACAACCAGAATGGAGTAAAAGAGAAAAAATGATTCCGATTATTGTTGATTATGTAATGAATAATCCCAAATGGAAAATTTCATTGCAAACCCATAAATATTTAGATATACCATAAAATAAAAAAGCAGCCAGTTGGCTGCTTTTTTATTATAACTTATCTTGAACTAGTTTGAGAATCATTTCAAATTGTTCTTTTCGAGAAAAGTTCGAATTGTCAATTTCAATGGCATCTTCTGCTTTTACCAATGGAGAATCTACTCGAGTGGTATCCATATGATCACGATCCACCACATTTTTTAAAATGTCTTCATAACTAACGTCTTGTCCTTTCTCTTTCAGTTCTTTATATCTTCTCTCTGCCCTAGTGTCAGCAGAAGCATTCATAAATATTTTAAGTTCAGCATCTTTAAAAACAACCGTTCCAATATCTCTCCCATCCATAACAACACCTTTGTTTTTCCCCATTTCTTTCTGAATAGCAACTAGTTTTTTTCGTACTATAGAGTTGGCTGCTACAGTACTTACGAGATTAGATACTTCGAGCGTTCTAATTTCATTCTCAACATTTATACCATTTAAATACATATCAGCATTACTAGTTTGGGTATTTATTTGAAAAGAAACCTGTATAGAATCTAGCTTTTCAAGTAAGGAACCTAAATCAAAAAAACTGGTACCAACAAAGCCTTCTTGCATTGCAAATAAGGTCACAGCTCTATACATAGCACCAGAATCTACATAAATATATTCTAGTTCTTTTGCTAATTCTTTAGCTACTGTACTTTTTCCTGTTGATGAAAATCCATCTATGGCAATTGTAATTTTCTTATTCATTTATCGTCTCCTATCTAAATTTATTTGTAAACTAAAAGTGCTCACATTTGATGCCGTATGTACTTTAGAATATGCATAATTCAATTTAAAATTATTCATTTTTAAACCAAAACCTAATGATATTCCACCAAATGTACGAACGTTTTGTAGTTTATACTCTTGTGATTTTCTAAAGTTATAACCCACTCTTAGGTTTATTGCACTTTCTGTAAATAATTCAACTCCCACAATAAAATGTCTCATTGCATTATTTAAGAATGAAATATTTTCTGTTGTGATGTTCCCTTCAATATCAGAAGTTTGATTTGAAGGATTACTAACAGAAACATCCCATTGTTGCAAGTTATCTATGGTAACATACCATTTTACAGGAACATTTTCTAATTGATAAGAACCTCCCATCAATATTTCTAAGGGTAATTTTTCTTGCTCATCATTAAAAGATTGTATTTGTGCGCCTACATTCCTAACCACTAAGGTAAATATGTAAGGTTTATAAGGATTGTTGTATAGAATCCCAAAATCTGCTGCCACAGCAGAAGAGGAATAATTACTAATCGAAGAGTTGATAAATTTTATACTTCCACCTGCAAATACATTAGTCCACGGTAAATTAAAAGCATAACCAACAGAAACAGCAATATCACTTGCAGAAAAACTTCCTGTGATCTTTCCATTTTCATCAGCTTCTATTAAACTACCATAGTTTATATATTTAATACTCCCATGTAATGTGCCAAATCTTCTATTTATTCTTTTTCCATATGAAACAGAACCAATATTTATACCTGCTAAATAAGAAGAATAATTTACAGCAAGCTGATTATCTAATTCTTCATTAATTACTGATGGGTTCCATAGAGGCTGATTAATATCACTAATTAATGTTAATACTTTTCCTCCTAAAGCAGTTTGTCTAGCTGATGTAGAAATATCTAAAAATTTAAATACAGATTCACCTCCAACTTGTGCCTGTAAAGACATCGATGATATACAAATCAAAATAAATAATGTAACTATTTTCATAACTGATTGCAAAGAAAAGATAATTAGTATTTACAACGTAAATTTTCCAATATATTTTACAATTTGTTCAAAAAAAAACCTCAATCTTTTCAGATTGAGGTTTGTAATACTGATTTAACTCAGTATTAAAGAAAGGCAACGACCTACTCTCCCAC
>Ga0209396_1002654_pt1 | contig 18566 bp, 13 predicted proteins | sample GOMGulsemesocosm_6_FD_184638 | JGI IMG/M metagenome (GOLD analysis project Ga0209396, IMG submission 184638) | Methane-oxidizing microbial communities from mesocosms in the Gulf of Mexico - GOM8C Gulf of Mexico (SPAdes) (version 2) | ecosystem: Environmental > Aquatic > Marine > Cold seeps...
TAACAGAATTACCAAAGCTGTATTCTGAATAAAGGTCGATTGAACCATCTAGGTTAGTATCATTATCTTGCTGCGCTTTATTAGCCGAATCGGTATAAAGGTTATAATCATGAGCAGCACCGAAGTAACCAAAACCTTCATCCCATTGATGCTCTAAAGATGTATATGGCTTACCTGCTTTGTCTTCAGCAGAGTTTTGCTTAACTAAGCCTTTATCAGCTTTTAGATAATCTTCTGCAGCTTGAGAGTAAGTTACTCCGCCTAAAACGAATTTTTGTACTAGCTGCTTAAGGTCTAGGCCTTCTGTTGTTACATATTTTGTTTCAGAATCGCCATCAACGGCAAGATCAGCAAGTTGACCAAACCATTGTTGTATCAATAGTTCAGGAGCGGCGTTAACGCCCTCTCCTTTAACTAGATCATCACCAGTCGTTGTAACATCCCAACCAATGAACTCAGCATTGGTTAGCAAGTTGTCTTTACCAGCCATCTTGCCTTGTAAGTTTTTATCACCCGAAATTAATGAAAAATCTGTTTGTACTAAGCCAAGAGTAACGTCCTCAGCATCAACAGACTTAACCGATATACTCACGGGTGTAGCTTCTGCACCGCCAGTATAAACGTTGGTCGTAATCAGGTTGCCCGTTGTGTCCTTAGTACCTTTTGCATAGACAGCATTTAACATGGCTAAAGCAGCATCACGGTCAGCAGCTTCTTGTAATTCAGTCGAACCAATCAAGCTCTTTAATTCACTAATCAAAATATGTCGAGTCGCCTGACCTGAGTGAGAAACTGAACTATCACCTGAGATCAACTTACTTTCAAATGTATAAGTCGTTGGTACAGACAAGCTATTATCATTGTTGCTGTCGTTATTATCGTCACCACCACAAGCTGCTAATAAAATCGCTGCGGATAATACTGAAATACCTTTAACCAGTTTCATAACTCACCTTTAATCAGAAAATACGTATTTGCTCGAAAAATAGCCGAGCCTTAAAAAAGTTGGCTGAATTTTAGCAACATCTATTGCAAATGCAATATATAATAAGAACCAGTATCATTTAGATTTGAATTAAATTGTTATACATCAAGGTTTTGGCGAATATTATTTAAATGATAATGACTGGATCAAAGCTGACGGATGATAATCACAGGCACAAAAAAAACCAGCGCTGATATTCATCAGGACTGGTTTCTATACATCGATCTTAAGCCACCTGTTTAAAGGGGCGCTTTAAAAAGAATCGCTAAAACTTAAGCAGCAGGAGCAGCTTCATCTAACAAAGTCTTCAATTCGCCATTGCCGTGCATCTCAGTGATGATGTCACAACCGCCTACTAGCTCGCCTTTAACCCAAAGCTGTGGGAAAGTTGGCCAATTAGCGTACTTAGGCAAGTTAGCGCGAATGTCTGGGTTAGACAAGATGTCTACATATGCGAATTTCTGACCACATTCCATAATGTTCTGTACAGTTTGTGCAGAGAAACCACACTGCGGAGCATTTGGAGAGCCTTTCATGTACAACAAAATGTCGTTGCTTTCAATTTGCTCTTTGATCGAGTCCATAATATCCATAATGCTACCTATATCTGTATTTGATAATAATGTTTGGGCGGATTTTACTGAGTTTCCGACTGTTTTACTAGGTTAATAGCCGTTATGACACAAGCTATTGACCTTTATCACGATCGGCAACCTATCTAAGCTCTGTCTTTAAACAGCGCCATAACCACCACCACCTGGGGTATGAATGCAAAATACATCCCCTGTATTCATCTGTATATCGGTGCAACCTTGAAGAAATTCAAGCTTTGGTACTGGTACACCTGTGGAATCAAGCACAAAGCGTTGCACAAAATTCATTCCTACTTTGCCTGCATAACCTCCCGCCATACCAAAGGTTGGCACTTGACGATGGCCAGAAATAATCGTCGCGCTCATGGGTTTTAAGAAGCGTATATGACGTTCGATACCATTACCGCCTTTATGTTCCCCTGCCCCACCCGAAATGGGACGAATGGCAAAGTGCTCTAGCATTACAGGGAAACGTTGCTCAAGTATTTCCACATCGGTTAGCCGAGAGTTTGTCATGTGACTATGCACCCCACTAGCACCCTCATTGTCTTGAGTCGCCCCAGCGCCACCACAAAGAGTTTCGTAATACTGGAATTCATCATCACCAAAAGTGAAGTTATTATTGGTACCTTGGCTGGCTGCCATAATGCCCAGCGCCCCTAATAACGTATCAACAATGTACTGGGCAGTTTCTACATTGCCCGAAACCACAGCAGCAGGGTATTGCGGCGCGAGCATAGATCCTTCAGGCACAATGATATCTAGTGCGCGGAAAAAACCGGCATTCAATGGCATAGACTTAGCGACCAAACAACGAAAAACATATAAAACAGCGGCTTTCGCTACCGAGGTTGGCGCATTAAAATTGCCCGCATGTTGATCTGATGTGCCGGTGAAATCGACCTTAGCTCGGCGGTTTTCAGTATCAATCGTGATGGCAACTTTTATTAAGCTGCCATCATCCATCGGATATTCAAACGATCCCGAATTCAATTCTTTTAAACAAGCTTTTAACGTAGCTTCAGCGTTGTCTTGCACGTGTCCCATATACGCGTGCAGTGTTTCTAAACCGTACTGTTTACTTAGGCGACTTAATTCTTGTGCACCTTTTTCACAGGCAGCCAGCTGGGCTTTTAGGTCAGCAATATTTTGCGGAATATTACGCGCAGGGAATTCATGATCCGATAATGCAGCGGTAATCATATCCGTTTGGAACTCACCTTCTTTTACCAAGCACAAGTTATCCAGCAAAATACCTTCTTCATTAATGTGCTGGCTACGGGCAGGCATTGAACCTGGCGTTATGCCACCGACATCGGCGTGATGACCTCGGGCTGCAACATAGAAATCAGCACATCTATCTTCTGATTTTTTATTATCGATATCCGCATCGATAAAGACAGGTTTAACGATAGTGATATCGGGTAAATGCGTACCACCGTTATAAGGGGTATTTAAAACAAAGGCATCACCGACTTTCATTTTCGGATTATTGTTTATCACAACTTTAATGCTTTCGCTCATCGAGCCTAAGTGCACAGGAATATGTGGGGCATTGGCCACCAGCTCACCGTTTTTATCAAACAAGGCACAGGAGAAATCTAGACGTTCTTTTATATTCACACTGGCCGCTGTTTTTTCTAATACGAACCCCATTTGCTCGGCGACAAACATGAATAGATTGTTAAAGACTTCTAATTGAATGGCATCAGGGCGAGCTACATTTAATGCGCTTTTGGATTCAAGACTTCCCTCAATACTAATGTCGGTTTGATAGGTTAAAACCAAAGCACCACTTTCGATTACTTTTCCAACCCAGTTAGGTTCAATCACAATTGTCGAGTTATTTTCGGCGATTAATGCCGGCCCTTTAATTTCAGTATTTTGAGGAAGTTGTTCACGGCGATAAACAGGAACTTGAAGTGTTTTGCCTTCACCGTTTATCGCACAGGTCATATCACCATGGTCAATTGCTTTTAACTTGCCCGAATAATGATCTTGCTTATAGTCCTGCGACCTCTCTTTACCTTGAGCATCACGCCCACCAGCAACTCTTTCTAACTGTAACGCTTCTAATATTAGAGCGCCCTCAGGATTAGAAAAGCCAAACGTCTGCTGGTGTAGTTGATGAAATTCTTTAGCTACTTTAGCCATATCTAAATTATTAGGCAGGTTTAATAAAAGCGGTGTATCTGTGCCTTTATATTTAATATGAATACGCCAGAAATCTTTGTGCTTGTTTTCTGTACTAGCACTTGAGGCTCTAGCTTTTTGCTGCAAACGTATTTGGCGTAATTCTATTTCATCTAATACCGCACAAGCATTAATAGATTCAAAGACCTCTAACTGCAAGGACTCTTCTCCTAACCAGCGTTCATTGGCTAAGCCAATACCATAAGCGGATAATACCCCCGCGAAAGGATGCAAATAAACTTGTCTCATACCCAACGATTCAGCAACTAAACACGCATGCTGAGCACCCGCGCCACCAAAAGCATTTAGTACATAATTACCAACATCATAACCACGCTGCAGTGATATTTTCTTCACCGCGTTGGCCATATTTTCAATGGCGATGATTAGAAATCCTTGGGCAATTTCTTCAGCGCTGTAGCCTGTGTCCGATTCAGTATTAATAGCTTCGGCTAACTGTTCAAACTGCTGTTTAACCCCTGCGTAATCCAAACCTTGATTGCGTTTAGGACCAAAACATTCTGGAAAATATTCTGCCTTCACCTTTCCCAACAGCACATTACAATCAGTAATCGTCAGTGGGCCGCCATTGCGATAACACGCAGGGCCAGGAAAAGCCCCCGCGCTTTCAGGGCCGACTTGAAAGCGGCCATCCGCAAATTTCACAATAGAGCCACCACCCGCGGCGACTGTATGAATATTCATCATCGGGGCGCGTAAACGAACACCTGCTACCTGGGTTTCAAACTCACGCTCGTATTCACGGATTGCACTATCGGAACTTGAAGAATTGGAATTAGAAGAAGAAAGGTGGCTAGCATTAAAATGTGCGACATCGGTCGACGTACCGCCCATATCAAAACCGATAATACGTTCGAATCCATCATCACTCGCAGTTTCAACCATGCCCACAACGCCACCCGCAGGTCCGGATAAAATGGCATCTTTGCCACGGAACTTATGCGCATCGACTAAACCGCCATTAGACTGCATAAAATACAGCGGAATTTTCTGCTTAAGTGAAGCTTTCTGTTCAGAAGACGAAAGCTGATTGTCCACCTGCTCAACATAACGCCTAAGAATTGGGGATAAATACGCATCCACCACCGTTGTATCACCGCGCGGCACTAATTTCACCAACGGGCTCACTTCATGACTTAACGAGACCTGCTTAAAACCCAGCTCTTTCGCCAGTCGTCCCGCCGCCTTTTCATGCTCAGGAAAACGATAACCATGAGCAAACGCAATAGCGATGGATTCGATACCTTGCTTGCGCCACTCAATTAGACGAACCGCTAGACCTTCTTCATCCAAAGGCAGATCCACAGTACCATCAGCCAGTAAGCGCTCACTCGCTTCCTCAACCCCTATGTATAACTGCTCGGGTAAGCGGATATCTAAGGCAAAAATATCGGGCCGAGTTTGATAACCGATTTTTAAAATATCACCAAGACCATGACTGGTAACTAATAATGTAGGCTCACCTTTACGCTCTAATAAAGCATTAGTCGCAACCGTGGTGCCCATTTTAACTTCATCAATTAACTCGATCGGCAAAGCTTGATCATCAGTCAAACCGAGCAATTCACGAATACCGTGAATTGCAGCGTCTTTATAATGGGCAGGATTTTCAGATAAAAGCTTATGCGTCACCAAACTACCGTCAGGCTTCTTCGCCACGATATCGGTAAAAGTACCACCACGATCCATCCAAAATTGCCAAGCTGCCATTATTTATGCCTTTGATTACTTCATGTACAAAATACGATTAACTATTCAAATAGAGAAATCCGAAGATTCATTATTGGGTGATTGTGGAGCAAATATGAGAGGTGTGGATGCCGAACTTAAGGCTACACGGAAGTATTCACGCCGTTTTGCGGAATAATTATCCAATCATGAATCGATTTAAAACCAATGATATAGCTATAAAACCGCCACTATAACAAAATTAACAACAGTTATAGCGCTGCTAATTTAGATAGAAGGAGTTGGGTATTTACAGACGCCACAGACTTTCGTATGATCCGTCCTTGATTTTAAGGCGACCCATGTCGCCTTTTTGCGTTTTAGCAATCAATGAAATATCAATTTAAAAGAATTCGGAGTAATACCATGCAGCCAATCATGAACACATATGGTCGGCTTCCAGTTACTTTTGTCAAAGGTGAAGGCTCTTGGGTCTTCGATACTGACGGCAAAAAATATCTGGATGCATTAAGCGGAATCGCAGTGTGTGGCCTAGGCCATGCACACCCAGCAGTGACACAAGCCATCCGCGATCAAGCGGACAACCTTGTGCACACCTCAAACCTGTACGGCATTGGTCGACAGCAGGAGCTGGCTGAACGCTTAACGCGCTTATCGGGTATGGATAACGTGTTCTTCTCTAATTCCGGCGCCGAAGCGAACGAAGCAGCCATTAAAATTGCGCGTAAATACGGTCACGATCAAGGCATTACAGAGCCTCAGATTATTGTTATGACCAAAGCGTTTCACGGCCGCACTATGGCAACGCTGACTGCAACAGGAAATCCTGCGGCTCATGTTGGTTTCGCACCCTTGGTATCGGGTTTTATTCGTGTACCTTATCAGGATCTCGCTGCAGCTGAAGCCATCGTTGCTGCCAACCCTAATGTCGTCGCGATCTTGCTTGAGCCAATTCAGGGCGAAGGTGGTTTAGCTACCGCCAGCACTGATTACATTCAAGGCTTACGTAGCCTATGTGATGCAAACGAATTATTAATGATGTTGGACGAAGTACAAACCGGCAACGGCCGTACGGGTACCTATTTTAACTTCCAACAGCATGGCATTACCCCAGACGTATTAACCACAGCCAAAGGCTTAGGAAATGGCGTTCCAATTGGCGCGTGTATCGCCAAAGGTAAAGCCGCTCACGTATTACAGCCAGGCAATCACGGCTCTACTTATGGTGGTAACCCATTAGCGTGTGCCGCGGCGGTTGCGGTAATCGATTCAATTGAATCAGAAAACATTTATGACAACGTGAAAGCCCGTAGCGAACAAATGCGCAGCGCTTTCACCACTCGCTTAATCGAAAAAGGATTAGCGACCGAATTACGTGGCACAGGTTTGATGATCGGTATCGTGATCACCCAAGACTGCCCACAACTAATAAAAGAGGCGTTAGACATAGGTCTATTGATTAACGTCACGTCTGGCAATGTAATCCGTTTATTGCCACCCATGAATATTAATCAGCAAGACGCTGACCAGGTGGTGAATCTAATTTGCCAACTGGTAGAGAATTTGAAGTAAGGAATTGCCGTTATGGCTAGACACTTTTTAACATTATTAGATTTAGAACCTGCCGAGCTTGATTGGGTTATTAACCGCGCCATCGAATTAAAAAAGATGCAGCACGCCGGTGAAATCTACGAGCCTTTGAAGAACCAAGTACTGGGAATGATTTTTGAAAAGTCGTCTACCCGTACGCGTATTTCTTTTGAAGCGGGCATGACTCAGTTTGGTGGTAGCGCGATTTTCTTATCTTCGCGCGATACTCAACTAGGTCGCGGTGAACCTGTTGAAGATAGCGCTCGCGTAATGTCTCGTATGGTTGATGCGATTATGATTCGTACCTTCGATCATGAAACCGTTGAACAGTTTGCTGCCTACTCTAAAGTGCCTGTGATCAATGCTCTAACGGATGACTTCCACCCATGCCAGCTATTAGCTGATATGCAAACCTATGTTGAGCATCGTGGCAGCATTAAAGGCAAAACAGTGACTTGGGTTGGGGATGGCAATAACATGTGCCACTCTTACATCAACGCTGCACGCCAGTTCGACTTTAAGTTGAACATTGCCTGCCCTGAAGGTTTCGACCCTCATCAGCAGCTATTAGACGATAATGCTGATCGTGTTCAAATTATTCGTGATCCGAAAGAAGCGGTGATTAATTCTGATTTGATCGTTACTGACGTTTGGGCGTCTATGGGTCAGGAAGAAGAACAGAAAGAGCGCGAAGTGAAATTCAAAGATTATCAGGTGACTAAAGAACTGATGGGCTTGGCAAATTCCGATGCGTTATTTATGCACTGCCTTCCTGCTCACCGTGGTGAAGAAGTTAGCGCTGAAGTGATGGATGATTTGGATTCTGTAGTTTGGGATGAAGCAGAAAATCGCTTACATGCTCAGAAGGCTTTGCTTGAATTTTTGATGTGTCAAGAAGACTAGAAAACTTAAGCTGAGCAAAAACGAAAAGCATAAAGGTTTAGATCTTTGTGCTTTTTTTATATCCGGTATTTATTCTTCAGTTAATACAGATAACGGATAAAGAGTCTCTCGTGATAAATACTCAAAGTCTCCCTCGTCAAAGTGAAGAACCTTAACATCGTCACGTATTCCCAAAGGATTCTTGCCAATAGCCATCATAGTGAAAGAATGAAGTTCATTCCCTGCATTCAAGTTAACTTTCTCTTCATGACAAGACCACTTTCCCTGAGTATTGATTACTTCACTCTCCCCCTTCTTACCAGGGCTCCATACTTCATACTCTAAATTGAAGGAATTATCTTTTAGTAACTCCAATTTTGTTGAATACTCACTACCGCCATGACTAACATAAACACCACTTTCAACAAGGAAATTACTGCAAGCAGTTATTGATAGTAGTGAAATAAGAACACAAATAAACTTAGCTTTCATAATATTCTCAGACTAATATTTTTAAATCTAAAATTCTTCCTCTTCTTTCATTTTCCCCACATTGATTACTCTTTTAGATTTTTACTTTAACCAACGATATCCACACTAGTATCCAAAACTTGGCACACAACCCGGTTGCGCCCTTCTTGCTTAGCAACATATAAAAGCTTATCCGCTCGATCTAGAGTTTCTTCTGCAGTCTCCAGCGAAATGTACTCTGTCATACCTACAGAAATGGTCATTGCTAAGCGCTGATCAGAGAATTTCATTTTTTCAACCGAGTCACGAATCCTTTCAACAACAATAGCGGCGGTTTCGATCTTCAAGCCATTAAGCAATAAAACAAACTCTTCACCACCATAGCGAGCGACTAAATCCACTTCGCGTACAGACTCTTGCAGTAACTCAGAAAATTGTTTCAATACTTTATCGCCAATACCATGGCCAAACTTATCATTAATCAGTTTAAAGTTATCGAGATCAATAAACGCTAATACAAAGGGCGTACCTTCACGGTTAGCAATGGCCCGCTGCTTATCCAATACATTCATCAAATGGCGGCGGTTGTGCAGACCTGTTAGTTCGTCGGTTATCGCCAACTCTTCGATCTTGCTTAATGCTAACGATAATTGCTGGTTGCTTGAAATTAAACGCTCACGCAACATACTGAATTCACGACCTAAGGTGCAATACCCTAGCATGGCTAATAAAAAGGTAAGCCCGATAATCATTTCGACTTCTGGTGACCACTGCCCAGGTCGACTTTGTTGCAGTAGGAATAACGCGATTGCGTAACAGCTAAAAGTAAAGAGGGTAATACCAAAAAAGCCGCGCCAATGCAGACGAAACGCACCAAAAGGTAAAATAGTCAGATAAGCCATCATCAAGGCAGGACGAATTTCCACAGTATGATAAAGCGAAATACTAACGAAAATTATTGCCCAAATCATGTGCGGTAACGTCATGCTTGGGGATTTGAGTTGCTGTTTATTACGAGCAAGAACCAAACCTAAAGTCGCAAGGTGGCCAGCCCAAAATGTTATTAATAAAATGACTAGGTTGGCTGCATCAATTAATACATAACCTAACCAATAACAAAATAAGAAAACGGCACTATAGAGTAAGGCGCCACAACTGGCTAATAGCGTTCTGCGAACTGTATCGCGTTGAGATTCCGATGAAACGTCCATGGTCAATGTTCACACCAAAGTAAATTACGGCAAAAAAGATCGGTGCGTGATTATAAGGGTCTGGCAGCAGGTCGCCATGTCAATTTACGATATTTTATAAAATAACATGGCGTAATATTGCCTAATTCATCCTTGAACTGAGCATTGTTTACTAGAGGTTATTTATTGCCTAGTACCTTACCGACAGCCTCCAACCAACCGGCATAGAGTCGTTCACGATCTTCTTCGGCCATTTGAGGCTCAAACTTAGCCTCGTTATGCCATAAATCGGCCACTTGCTCTAGGCTTTCGAAAGCCCCAGCTTGTAAACCTGCCAAATAAGCGACCCCTAGGGCAGTTGTTTCTGTCACTTGTGGACGTTCAATCGTCACTCCCAAAGTATCAGCCAAAAACTGAACAAGCCAATCGTTTACCACCATGCCGCCATCTACGCGTAAGCTTGACGGACTGACACCATCTTGTGCCATCGCTTCTAACAAGTCGCGTGATTGATAACACACCGATTGAAGACCAGCCGTTACGATTTCTTTAATCCCAGTATCACGAGATAATCCAAAAATAGCGCCACGAGCTTCAGGATCCCAATACGGTGCACCTAAGCCTGTGAACGCAGGTACCATGTAAACTGAATTATCGGCACCTGTTTCTTCCGCTAATGACTGAGTTTCTTTGGCATTAGAAATAAGCTGCAGGCCATCACGAATCCATTGAATCGTCGCACCCGCCATGAAGATACTGCCTTCTAAGGCATAGCTGGTCTTACCATTAATACGATAACCAATGGTGGTTAATAGGCGGCTTTTAGACTTTAGGGCCTGATCACCCGTATTCATGATCATAAAGCAGCCAGTACCATAGGTACTCTTTGCCATTCCTGGCTCAAAACACGCTTGACCAATTAACGCCGCTTGCTGATCTCCAGCAATACCACCAATCGCTATTTCTGCACCAAACAAATCAGCTTTCGTATAACCATAATCAGCCGCGCAATCACGCACATCTGGCAGCATATTGGCAGGGACATTAAATATGTTTAATAGCTCTTGATCCCATTCGTTTGCATGAATATTAAATAACAAAGTACGAGACGCATTCGTTGCATCTGTTGCGTGCTGCTTGCCACCAGTTAAGCGCCAAAGCAAAAAAGTATCGATGGTGCCAAATAATAATTCACCCGCTTCTGCACGAGAACGAGCCCCTTCTACGTTATCTAAGATCCATTCAATTTTGCTGGCTGAGAAATACGGGTCCAATAACAAGCCTGTCTTTGCCGTAAGCTTTTCAACCAGTCCTTCTTCTTGTTTTAACTGCTGACATAAATCAGCTGTGCGACGATCTTGCCAAACAATCGCATTATAAATCGGCTTACCTGTTTCTTTATCCCATACCACAGTCGTTTCACGCTGATTGGTAATACCTATGGATAAAATGTCACTCGCTTGTAATGACGCTTTTTTAATCGCGTCGCGACACGTTTCTTCTGTCGTCGACCAAATGGCTTCGGGGTCGTGCTCTACCCAGCCATCTTGTGGAAAAATTTGCGCAAACTCTTGCTGGCTAGAGGCAATAATATGACCATCAAGATCAAAAACAATAGCGCGACTGCTAGTAGTACCTTGATCAATAGCCAAAAGGTAGCGAGACATAATGGTGATTCCTTGAATTAACGGTATTTTTATTTAATTATTTTTCGATTTTACGTGCCAAAACGTTCAGCGCCAAGTCTTTCTAGCTTAAGTGACTATAGTTAATAAAGACCTTATTTATTTAACCTTTACTTACTAGGAACAAACATGAAAAACAACCAACCCATTACTCAGAAAGAAGTAGTACTGAATGATGCGGCTCACTTAGTATCTTCAACAGATACCAAGGGAAGAATTACTCACTGCAATCAGGCTTTTATCGATATCAGTGGATTTTCTAAGGAAGAGTTATTGGGAAGTGCTCATAACATTGTTCGTCATCCAGATATGCCTGAAGCCGCTTTTGCAGGCATGTGGGATAAGCTTAAAAGTGGTCAACCTTGGCAAGGATTAGTGAAGAACCGTTGCAAAAATGGTGATTATTACTGGGTAGATGCTTATGTCACCCCGGTATTAGATAAGGGTCAAATTGTTGGCTACGAATCTGTTCGCATTAAGCCTCAGCATGATCAAGTCACTCGAGCGGATAAAGCCTATCAACAAATTCAAAAAGGACAGTCCCCTCTTTCAAGCCAGCAACTAATAGCGCCTTGGCTAATATTTCTACTACCTTGGCTGGTGGCTATATCAGCTCTATTATTATTGACTGAAAATATTTTCATTAATTTAATGATCACGCTTCCCGCTTTAATCTGGACTGCTATTAGTCATCAACAACAAAATAAATCCTTATCGACCATCAGTGAAAGCGTTATTGATGATGCTTTAGCCGCTTACATCTATGCTGGAGAAAATAGCCCTCAAGGTAAATTACGCTTTGCTCAACATGCATTAAAGCGCCGCCTGCAGACGGTATTGGTTAGAATTAACGATAATATGAGTACGCTAAATCAATTAGCGCAATCCTCTCGCCAAATGAGCGACGACAATTTAGAACAAGTTCGCCGTCAAAATGAAGAAACAGATCAACTCGCCCAAGCCAGTCATCAGATCACCCAATCCGCGGAAATTCTATTAGAAAATACCGAGCAAACTAGCCATGCTGCTACTGAAGCTCAACAAGAAGCTCGGCAAGGTCATAATATTGTTGCTGATACCGCAAACAAAATTAATGACCTCGCACAAGAACTCAGCACTACTTCAGCGGCCGTTACAACGCTTGCAGAAGAAACTGAATCGATTAAACGATTCTTAGACGCCATTAAAGCCATTGCCGAGCAAACTAACCTGCTCGCACTCAATGCCGCAATTGAAGCGGCACGCGCCGGTGAGCAGGGTCGTGGTTTTGCCGTCGTCGCCGACGAAGTAAGAAATCTTGCGGTGAGAACACAGGAATCAACGGCGGAAATTCATATTATCGTCGGTAAGCTTGCCACGGGGGCCGATCTTGCAGTATCAACCATGGAGCTAGGCACAGAACACGCCGATAATTGTTTACAGCAAGCGAATCAAGCCGATACATCGCTATCCGCTATTCAGTCGAATATCGATGCCATTCACCTGAGCACGCAGAATAATAATCAGTCGATCCGCCAACAAACAGATACGGTATTAAAAATTGAGCAAGGACTAAACCGTCTCGCCAGCTTATCGACAGAAGTTGAACAAGTTTCTGCTCGTAACGCTCAAGCGAGTGATGAGCTTGCACGATTAATGTCAGAGCAAGAACGCATAATTGAACGCTTTGCTTAATTGAACGCTTTGCTTAATTGAACGCTTTGCTTAATAGAACCTATAAGCAAAACATCTAGTTGAATTTTTTACATGTTAAATATAAAATATCATTAATATTATTCAACTAAGAAGCTTCCCATGCTAGAAATAAAGCACCTTAAAACCGTGCGCGCTTTGCGTGATGGTGGTTCATTAGTTGAAGCCGCTAAACGCTTACACCTAACCCAATCAGCGTTATCCCACCAGCTGAAAGATGTCGAAGAGCGCTTAGGTTTAAGCCTTTTTGTGCGTAAAACTAAGCCCATTCGTTTTACTAGAGCCGGTGAGCATATTCTTGAGCTTGCCGATAAAGTGATTCCACAACTTGAAAAAACCGGCCGAGAGATTAAGAAGCTAGCCGGTGGTCAAGCGGGTCGCTTGCACATGGCAATAGAATGTCATAGTTGCTTTGACTGGCTCATGCCCGCTATTAACAGCTTTCGTGATCAATGGCCTGAAGTTGAAATTGATCTGATGGCCAGTTTCCATTTCGAACCACTACCCGCACTGGCTCGTGGTGATCTTGACCTAGTCGTCACCGCCGACCCAACACCTATGCCGGGAATTTATTACCAGCCTTTATTTCGCTATCAAGCGTTATTAGCCATCGCTAACCAACATGCCTTGGTAGATCGTAAACATATAGAAGCTGAAGATTTAGCCGATCAGACTCTGATTCACTACCCCGTAGAACGCAAACGTCTCGATATTTTCACTCAATTTCTTGAGCCAAAGGGTATTGAGCCTAATAGCACCCGCCAAGCAGATTTAACCTTGATGATTGTTCAACTTGTTGCCAGTGGTCGTGGAGTGGCTTGCTTGCCTAATTGGGCATTACAGCCCTATTTAAACGCAGGTCTAATCACTTCAAAACCATTAGGGAAAGATGGAATTTGGCCTACTTTATATGCGGCGATTCGAGAAGAGCAAAGAGAGACCAGCTATATGAATGATTTTTTACAACAGTCTTTACAGGCTTGTAATGAACATTTAGTCGGTATTGAGCCGGTAAAGTAGTTTCGAATATATCAGAATGACAAATGACAGGTAAAAAAAAGGGACTCACAAGGAGTCCCCAAAAAGCGAATATTTTCGCTACATTCTCACCACGTGTCCATAGGATACGTAAGTTAAATGTTGCCAGTGTTATCATTCGCTGTCTGTTATCTAAAGGTAGCTAAACGTTACAATTTGTTAAGATAGGTTCTTGTAACGTAGCGATTCACCCTATTACGCCTAACTATCCTCTTGATGCCGCTTTGGCCAAACCAAACTAAATTTTGCCCCGCCCAGACGCTCATCTTTACTCACCATCGCGCGGCCACCATGCCAATAGGTAATTCGACGAACAATTGATAAGCCCAGACCATAACCACCTGAACTGCGCGTACGGCTATCATCTAAACGGGCGAAAGGGGTAAATACCCGATTCCACTCTTCTTCTGGAATACCAGGACCATCATCAGACACATCGACACGACAAGTATCCGCGCCGACAGAAAAAGTGACAATAACCTGAGACTTAGCATAACGGCATGCATTACCGATCAAATTTTGAATCGCTCGATGCATATAGCGATATTCCACTTCAGCTTCATGCTGTGAACCTATGGCACCACCATAGTTAACTTCTACATGCTCAGGTGGCCGAGCTTCATCAACAAGTTGTAATATCAGGTCTTGGATATTGGTTAATTCAAAGTCTAATAATGGCCCACCTTCTTCTAAGCGGGCGTAAGTCAGAATCTCATCAATCAACTCATCTAATTCTTGAATATCTGAATCCATACCGGTGAGCTGTTTCGCCACAAATGGATCATCACCCACACTGTCTTCGATAATTTGAACACCAAAACGAATTCTTGCGACGGGGGTTCTCAATTCATGAGATACCGCCCGTACCATTTCGCGCTGCACACTGATTAAGCGCTGAATATGATCGGCCATTTTATTAAAAGCTTGGCCTAAACGGCTGACGGGATCAGAACCATCTATTCCCACACGAGCATTCAAGTGGCCCTGAGAGAGACGGCTGGTTGCTTGTTCAAGCTTACGCAAGCGTACTTCAAAAGAATTCACCACCCAATAGACACCTAAGCCTAAAAGCATAAATCCCGTTAAAGCGATAATCACTATTCCCATCGGGGTATAACGTTTAAAAGAATGAATTGGCCCCATGCGAATCACTTGTGATTCACCAGGCACCTTAATTAAGGCATCTGCACTGTCGCCGCCAATTGCAATGCGCATAAGCACATCACCATACTGCATACGGCTTAAGTCACCTTCACTAAGATCAACGCTATCAAGAGGGATTAAACTAAGAGGATAGCCAAAGTATTGAGAACTATCTCTTAAAAATTCAACCAGTGGCTGACCACTGCGCTGCCAATCTTCCAGTAACAACTGCCCAGATGCTTGAGCCTGAACTTCTGTTACATTTCTTAATGTTGTCCTGATGAATCTTTCGTTATCCAAGACCGTAATTAACTTAGCTTCGCTGCCGATATCATCCGATAGAATTAATACATCATGACGTTCTAAACGGCTTAGCTGATACTCATCCAGCTTTGCTTTGTGCTTATCAACGATATCAATTTGAGCATCAAATCGGGCTTCCAAATCGCCTTGCTCTGTTACATCATGCTGTAAGCGCTGGGTAATCAAATGCAAACTGCCACGGACAACATCTTGATTAAATTGAGCCCCGCGCACGTGGTCAACTAATTGCAGCGCTAGCATACATAAAAGAACAACAAGGACTAAAGCGGCTAATAAACCGGAATAAACACGAATAAAAATGCTGAGTTCTCCCTAAATAAATCCAGCAGATAAAGAACACCACTCAGGACGAGTGGTGTAATAAGGTGTTAAATGTATTTAATACCTAGATTTCTTTGACGAACAAATAACCTTTACTGCGTACTGTTTTAATACGTCGAGGGTTAATTGGGTCATCACCGACTTTTGGACGTATTCTCGAAACACGCACATCAATCGATCGATCTTGGCCATCATATTCGATGCCGCGTAATTGATGGAAAATTTCTTCTCGAGTTAATACATGGCCTGCACTGCTCGATAATAACCACAACAAATCAAATTCAGCACTAGTCAGGTCAATACTATTACCATCCAACCAAGCTTCACGCATTGAGCTATCAACGACCAGATTGCCGAACGTTAAACGCTTAGCAGATCCTTCATCTTGGTTATCATTGCTTTCTGCTTTCTCTTTTACTCGTCGCAATAGAGCACGAATTCTAGCCAGCAATACTCGAGGACGCACGGGTTTGGCAACATAATCATCCGCACCCATCTCTAAACCCAATACCTGGTCTAGATCTTCAGTGCGCGCAGTGAGCATCAAGATAGGCCCTGAATAATGCGGCCGTACAATACGACAAACCGCTAAGCCATCTTCTCCTGGCAGCATCAAGTCCAATACAACAAGATCAGGTTGCTCTGACTTAATACGTTCAATAGCCCGACTACCGTCACCTTCTACTGAGACCTGTAGGCCGTTGCTTTCCAGATAGTCCTTGGTCAGGGTTGCTAATCGCTCATCGTCTTCAACGATTAATATGCGCCAGTTATCATCTTGGCCGCTACCTTGTTTTAGTTCCACGCTGTTTCCCTATCCAATTTTTTGAACTGCCGTTATATTGAAAGGCTTGTATATAACTTTAGACGCTAAATCAGTGCTTTGCACTGAGTTCTTATTCTTTCTGTTACAAATGTGAAAAATGCAACCTTTTCCAGAGCATATTTTAGCCTATTTTCGACATGAAATGTGTCCACTTAATTTCCACAACTTATCCACAGGCAAAGTGGCAAAAACACAACATGAGGGGTTGAAATGAACTCCATACCGCAATATCCTGTGTCTCTGTTTAGTAATTACATCTATGGCTCAATGACTTACACGTCATTTGATCGAAGATCAAGCAGAGCGTCAAAGCTAAACAAAATATCGTGCTCACAATGATGAGCAATACCGAGATCACAGGATTTTCAACAGGCACCCAAATATGAACACCCAGATATATGTCAGCAAACGAGACGGTCGCCAAGAAACGATTGATTTAGAGAAAATCCACAAGGTACTCGATTGGGCTGCTGAAGGATTAGATAACGTCTCTATTTCTGAGATTGAGTTAAAAGCTCACCTACAATTTTTTGATGGTATCACCACCTCTGAGATCCACGAAACGTTGATTAAAGCAGCGGCGGATCTCATCTCTGAAGAAGTGCCTGACTACCAATATTTGGCTGCTCGCTTAAATATATTTCATTTACGTAAAAAAGCTTTTGACCAGTTTGAGCCACCTAAGCTTTTTGACCACGTAAAGAAGATGGTTGGCGAAAATCGCTACGATAGCGACCTGCTAAAAGATTACACAGCAGAAGAATTCGCAGCTATGGACGCATTTCTTGATCACAGCCGAGATATGAATTTCAGCTATGCGGCAGTAAAGCAGTTAGAAGGTAAATACCTGGTTCAAAACCGCGTAAGCGGTGAGATCTATGAAAGTGCTCAGTTCTTATACGTATTAATTGCGGCTTGCCTGTTCGCTCAATACGATAAAGAGCGCCGCTTAGATTTCATCAAGCGCTTTTACGATGCGGCATCTAGTTTTAAGATCTCACTACCAACTCCAATTATGGCAGGCGTACGTACACCAACGCGTCAGTTCAGCTCGTGTGTTTTGATTGAAGCCGGTGATAGCTTAGATTCAATCAACGCAGCGTCTAGCGCCATCGTTAAATACGTATCTCAGCGTGCTGGCATCGGCATCAATGGCGGGCGTATTCGTGCTTTAGGTAGCCCTATCCGTGGTGGCGAAGCATTCCACACGGGTTGTATTCCTTTCTATAAGCATTTCCAAACAGCGGTTAAGTCTTGTTCTCAAGGCGGCGTTCGTGGTGGTGCAGCAACATTGTTTTACCCACTTTGGCACCTAGAAGTTGAATCGCTACTGGTACTGAAGAACAACCGCGGTGTTGAAGAGAACCGCGTGCGTCACCTAGATTACGGCGTGCAACTGAACAAATTGATGTATGAGCGTTTAATTAAAAACCAAGACATCACTTTGTTTTCACCTTCTGATGTTCCTGGGCTATATGACGCATTCTTTGCCGATCAAGACAAGTTTGAGCGCTTATACGTTCAATACGAGCAAGATGATTCTATTCGCAAAGAAACAATCAAAGCGGTTGACCTGTTCTCTATGCTTATGCAAGAGCGTGCGGGTACTGGTCGAATCTATATTCAGAACGTTGATCACTGTAATACTCACAGCCCGTTCAACCCTGAAGTTGCACCGATTCGCCAGTCGAATCTTTGCCTAGAAATTGCTTTACCAACTAAGCCATTACAAGACGTTAATGATGAAGAAGGCGAGATAGCACTTTGTACGCTGGCCGCATTCAACTTAGGGACTCTTGAGAACCTAGACGAATTAGAAGAACTTTCTGACTTGGTGGTACGTGCCCTTGATAGCTTATTGTCTTATCAAGACTACCCAATGATTGCAGCCCAGAAAGCCAGCTTAAGCCGTCGTACTCTGGG